>Ga0247728_10034_pt1 | contig 131957 bp, 136 predicted proteins | sample SalenrCarbi39_FD_183048 | JGI IMG/M metagenome (GOLD analysis project Ga0247728, IMG submission 183048) | Saline wetland microbial communities from Lincoln, Nebraska, United States - Carb-i39 | ecosystem: Environmental > Aquatic > Non-marine Saline and Alkaline > Salt marsh | place: USA...
GTGTCTTAAAAAGAGCTATTTTTACAAATTTATTCCAGTAATCTCTTTTAAGTTATAATTATTAAAAATTTCAATTAACTTGGTGAATTTAACTACTTCGTTATATATGGCTTTAACGAATTAAATTAATCTATATTTAATACTTTTACGATATAATTTAATATTGGAGTATAATACTTAAAAAAATATTCATTTTCATATAGAACTGCATTTAATCTGTGTATAGCGAAGTATAAATAATCTAAGTCTAAACTTTTGACATTAGATTAGAAATGATAACAATTTAAAAATAAAACTGTAAAGACATCAATTTAAACATCCAATTGAGTAATATCAGTATCCAACAACTTCAAATAAGTCCTATAAGCTACTATCACATCTTCATTTAATATTTTATTTCGATTTTGATTTACCACGTTACAAGCAGCCAAAAATGTCAGAGCAAAATTCTCAGTAGTGCCAAAAGTACTTGAAGTTGAACCCCACCTCACAGTTGCAATCTGTCCACGTAGTCTATCTATTTTTCCAAAAAGTTTTTTAGCCTGTTTATCCCATTTTATATCTTTAAGTTTCTTGTAGAATTCTTCATCTGGTGGTTGAAAACTTATTGGTTTGTCAAAATCATCTAAAAGAGCCATTAAACGTTCTAAAATAGCATGTTCTTTTACAGTGGATGTCCGGCTTAATCTTCTCTGGGCATAAGCATAATGGATACCACCAATAAATGCAAATAATGCTTGAAAATGAGTTATGATAATTACACCTGTTAGAGATGCAACATAAAGAGGAGGATCCTTAAGAACTTCAGAAGCCAATTTAACCTGCCTTAACTTCAAAAGATCATCCGCAGTATCAATATAAGAAGTCATTTCCTTTGGATCCTTTTGACCAGCTCTGTATACTTTTTCATAGATCTCTGAATCCATTAAAGCAAGAACATCGTCAAGAACTTCCTTTAAACCCTTAACATCAGGAAAATCTCTTAATATCTTTTCTGCATTTTTCCTGTTTTTTTGTTTTTCCTCATCAATATCCCAATCAATGTAATCATGTAAAGACATTTTAGTTTCCACCCTATCCCACTTTTAAACCATTAAAAACGCTTTTTATGCCATAGTTTCACTATATAACTGAAACTGCTGGTTCAACATATATTTGAATTTTCCGTATATTCTATTTCCTTAATGACTATGAATCTTTAACCTAACCCTCAAAAATAAGGAAATTTTAGTCCATGCAATCACTTTCATAAATGAAGTATAAATATTTTGATATTTAATCCATGACTATTATTAATTTCCACAATATTAATTTAACGACCTTCTGGTTAAGAATAGGGTAGTATGGAGAATTCAAATTATATTAAAAATAAAATTTCGTATATACCGATTACTTGACCTGAAATGTAGATTAAACGAAGTATTCAATACGTAAATAGTTAAATAATTTACTTTTTAAATTAAGAACCTGAAAACATTTAAAAATTATCATCTAAATTGAATTTACATCTTTCAACAAAAAAAAAATACGTTCTTAGAATTTAATAGCTTTATAAATTAAAAAATAAGGGATTTAGATAAAAAAAACTCTTTGTCCAAGAGTTTCAATTGATTTATATTGTTATTTAAGTAAAAATGGCTGCATTGAAACCCATTTTTCCTTCCAGTCAATTGGAATGAGTTGCTTTGTTACTTCCTCTGGAAATATTTGAGCTATTATAGCACGATCTTCAGGATATAAATTATATATTATAAAAGGCATTATCAAGTATGCCGGCTCGGTATGCTCTTCAATAAACTGATAAAATTCATATCTTAATTTTTCCAGTTCTTCTGAGCTTATATACAAGCTTCCTACTTTTCCAAATATTTCGGTTTCTTCAATCTTTATATGTGGGGGCCACATCAAATTAATCCTTCCTAAATTAGATTTAAGTAAATTAAGGGAATTTAAATCGGATGACTTGGATTTTAACTTGCTAATTCCATCATTTATCCCTGATGTTAACACTTTAACTGTTTTATGTTGGAGCATCAATCTTTCATAGGGTACATCTGGTAATTTATCCTTAAGTATGGAAATAGCTTTTCATTTTCATGAAGATGATGCATTTCTAAAACTGATGAAAAACTCTGTATATAATTAATGAATCCTTCATCACTGGACTTGATTAATGTTTTATCTTCTAAAAACTTGTTCACGCTCTGAATGACCACTTCTAGACCCCGAGTTATTAGCTTGTGAAAGAGGATTATATCATCTCCTATATTCTTATAATCTGAATTGGACATTTATGACATCCTTAATTGCTTTTCATTCTTTCTAAAAGTTCATCAAGGCGATTATATGAATCAGTTATGCCTTCTTCCATACCTGATTGGAGCATTCCATCACGATCCTCAACTGATTGAAATACAGATTGGGATGTTAATTTAGTCCTGTTACTTGGCAATTCTTCAAATCTTGATGTTTCAAGAATCACATGTCCACTTTCAGGAAGGCCTTCAAATTCAAATGTATCAATAATTCTTTCTGGAGGAAGAACTTCATGATTAACCCCATGAAATGCAAATTCATTGCCCTCTGGATCTTTTTGAATATACTTCCAAGACCCACCATTTCTCGGCTCAAAAGTCTCAAGCGCAGTTTTATAACCGCTTGATCCAAGCCATTCAACGTAAAGTTCAGGATCTGTAAATGCTTTAAATACAAGCTTTCGAGGAGCATCAAATTCCCTTACAATAAAAAGATCCTGTTTAACCGTTTCTGCAATAATTTTAGTATCATTTTTCCCCATTTAATCACCTATTTCTTGAGATATAAACTAAAAATACATATTTTTTTTATTTGCTTCTTGATTCTAGATATTTTTTAGCAACGTATATTCCTGTTGCATACAGCCAGAATGAGAATATACCAATTGAAAATATCTCTACTGAAAATATTCCAATTGAAAAAATACCTGCAGAAAATATCCCTGCTGCAAATATTCCAGTACTGAAGTTATCTGATGCTAAAAAACCCGAAGCAAATTGGTCTGCTTCAAGAAGTGGAAAGCCAGCTATGTTTTGAATTCCTAAAATATACAGAGCAAGAGCTATAATTAGAATAACAATTGCAGCAATAATTGAAACATTTTGATATTTTAAAGATTAACCTCCTATAAACAATAGTAATAAATTATATAATTTAAGTATTAAACTATTTCTATTTCTGATGAATATTTTAAAATTCTCAAGATGAACTAGATATTCCTAAAATTAACTTTTTATTTTACCGAACTATTGATAGCAACAATATGGTTTAACGAAATAAAAATTTTCATAGGTTTTATATCCAAAAGTATATATGGTCATATGTACATTTATTCATATGAAACAGAATGGTGTTTGTGAAATTCAATGTACTAATGAAGAAGCAGTAAACAAGGTTAAATCTCCTATGCTTTGTGGAAATATCCTTATTGATGTATCAGAGACTTTTAAGATATTTGGTGATCTTACAAGACTTAAAATTTTGAAAGCATTATATCAAGGGAATTATGTGCATGTGATTTAGCTGCGGTACTTGAAGAAATCAATCAACAATGTTGCATCAATACATGTTTTAAGAAGTTGTAATCTGGTTAAATTCACAAAAAGAAGGTAAAATGGCTTACTACTCTCTTGCAGATGAATGTATTGAAAAAATAATAGAGATAGGAATCGAACATGCTACAGAAAAATAAAACAGAACAAACAGTAGTTTCTAGCAGTTGCGGCTGTGAAGATGAAGTTCAAGATGGAAAACATAACTTCAATACTTATATAGAAAAAGAAGATTCTTGCAGTTGCAGTGGAGAAGAGATAAAAGCAGATACAAATACTTGCAGAATTGAAGATAATTATTCATGTGGATGTGGCTGCAGCGGGGACTTATTTGAGGAAAAAGAATCACTATGGAATAAGAAAAACCTTTTCATTATAATCTTATCAGCAATCTTGCTGCCAATAGGATTATATTTTGATTATGTTACAGGTCAGGAATTTATATCAAGTGTTGTATTTTTAGTGGTTATAGCATTATCTGGGCATGAGTTAATCAAAAATGGAATTAAGGGCCTTTTAAAAGGTAATTTTAACATGAACCTTTTAATGACCATAGCAGTTTTAGGATCATTTGCAATAGGATCTGGAGCAGAAGGGGCAGTGATTATATTTTTATTTTATATTGCAGAATTTTTAGAAAGGTACGCTGTAAATAAAGCTGGAAAATCAATGAAATCTCTCCTAAAATTAGCTCCAGATACTGCTACAATTAAAAGAAATGGTAAGAATGTACAATTACATGTAAATGATGTAAAAGTAGATGATATTCTTGTAATAATGCCTGGAGACAAAATACCATTAGATGGAACTATTATTAGAGGTTCTTCATCAGTAAATCAGACAGCAATCACTGGAGAAAGTGTGCCTGTTACTAAAACTAAAGGTGAGGAGGTATTTGCAGCTACTATAAACGAAGAAGGATATCTTGAAGTTAAAGTGACCAAAAAATCCAATGAAACAACATTTTCAAAAATTATAGAGCTAGTAAAAGAATCACAAAAAAGAAAATCCAATACAGAAGCCTTTATTGAGAAATTTGCAAAATACTACACTCCTGCAGTAGTACTAGTCGCTGCAGCAGTAGCAGTAGTGCCCACATTAGTATTTGGACAATCTTTAGAAACATGGATTTACAGGGCATTAGTTCTTTTAGTAATTTCATGTCCCTGCGCATTTTTACTATCTACTCCTGTAGCGATGGTTTCGGGGATAACAGGGAGTACAAAAAACGGTGTATTAATTAAAGGTTCAAAATATGTCGAAGAAATGAAAAATATTAATACAGTAGTCTTCGATAAAACAGGAACCCTTACAGAAGGAAAATTAGAAGTTACTGATATCATATCATTGAATGGTTATTCTGAAATGGAAATTCTTCAAATAGCAGGTTCATTAGAATCTAAATCTAAACATCCAATTGCTGAAGCTGTTATAAGATATACTGAAGAATTAGATATTGGATTTAAAGAAGTTAAAGACTTTAAATCAATAACTGGAAATGGTGTTAAAGGGAGCATAAATGGAAAAATGTATTATATCGGTAAAAAGAGTCTATTTAAAGGCAATCTTGAAATTACTGATAAATTAATAAATAAACTTCAAAATGAAGGTAAAACTGCATTAATGCTTGGAAATGATGAATATATTATTGGGGTGATTGGGTTAATGGATAAGATCCGGCCACTTTCAAAAAACACTATTCAAGGACTTAAAGAAAGAAATATTAAAACTGTTATGCTCACTGGAGATAATGAAGGCACAGCAAGGGCAGTAGCTTCCCAAATTGAAATTGATGAGTATTATGCAGGCCTTTTACCTGAAGATAAGGTTAAAATAATTGATGAATTGCTGGATAAAGGTGAATATGTTGCCATGGTTGGAGATGGTATAAATGATGCACCAGCACTTGCAAGGGCTAATGTAGGTATTGCTATGGGTGCTATAGGCTCTGATGTGGCAATAGAAACTGCAGACATGGCATTAATGCAGGATGATATCTCAAAAATCAATTATCTCACGGATTTAAGCAAGAAAACCATGTCTGTAGTTAAACAGAATGTATCATCAGCTCTATTAATCCAGTTAGCTTTAGCAGGATTTGCGATGTTTGGATTTGTTTCATTGTGGATAGCAGTTACCTTTGGAGATGTCGGATTAACTCTGGCTGTAATCTTAAACGCTTTAAGGATAGGAAGGGCTAATTAAAATAATTTAAATTTTTTATTTCATTTAGCTGTAATCTTAAATACTGAATCAATCAGCCGATTAGTATTATTAAACACATCATCATATCCATCTAATCCTGGAATCTCATAAACAAATACCGGAGTTCCTGTAGCCACTATTGGATAGTCAACAGCATTAATTGATGATTGTTCAGGAGCGGTCTTTACATTTCTCTGGTAATAATTGAAATCTGGTAACAGATTATGGGTTGATTGTGCTAAATTTATGGATTTATCATCCATTGTTGGAGTAGCTATATAATATCCTTCTCCGTAGCCCTGCACGTGGTTATGGCAAATTATAACTAAACTATAATTTGATTTTGCAATATCTGAAACTACATATCTTGCAACAAGACCCTCTCCATTTTGACGACCTATTTTGAAGTCTCCGGGTTGATCAGTAACATTTACATGATAATTAATAATTTCAATGTTATGATTGCTTGTATAATCTTTTAAAACATCAGGAACAACATTTTTAGCTGTAATTTCCCTTGGATGCATTCCTGTAACAACTGCAATTTTAGGGCCAGAAGCATTTGGATTTGAATATATTTCCTTGGTAACAAAACCTTTATTATCTGAACCTAAAACATTATTGCTTGCATTATCTGAGTTAGGTGATGAAAATACTCCAAATGCAATCACTATTAATATGAGTACTGTTATCACTTTTAGTTTCATTTTATATCAATATCCTAAAAATAAAATATGAAATAATTCTAAATTTCATCTATTTCGTAGAATTATTTTTCACATTAATAAGTTTAACTATAGTAATTGAAATTTTCAAATTAAGTGTTTGAGGATGCTTATAAATCTTTAAAAGAAGTGAAATTTAGTTGGAAGCTTCTGAAAAGAATTAAAAAATAAATCTGAGTTTATTTATGACTTTTTATTTTTCACACAAATAAGATTTAATGGTTAAATTTTTCCAACTGGAGCAATATAAATTGCAAATTCATCCTCACCATCCAGTTCAAGTAATTTATCCATGTATTCTTGATCATATGCTGCAATTGCACAAGTGCCTGCACCTATGGCTTCACATGCTAAATAGAGATTTTGGCATACATGGCCGGCATCAAGTGCAATTTCTTTATATGACGCTAAGCCATAGCGCCATTCCATCCGGTAAGGTATTGCACTCCATATAAATGTTACAGCCCCATTTCCGGCAAATATTTGACCCATTGTTGAGCGAGCTACTTTTTCACTTATATTATCCTCCTCTTTTTCAAATAATAGCTCGTGGGATAACGGTAAATAACGGTAAATTCCAGGATTTATATCTTCAACATTGAATATTGCAAGATAGGTTTCAAGGGCGTGCCTGCAGCCAGCTGAAGGAACTGTACGAAATGCATTGGGTCCAGAGATATATCTTACTCCTTGAGTTGCCCAAAGTAAAAATGAAAGTTCTTCAAGGGTTAACGGTTCATCTTTATATCTTCGGCGGCTTTCTCTATTTCCCATAGCATTCGCTAACTTAATGTCAAAAATTCTGTCCCAGTTAGCTTGATGGAGCTTTATTTTAGGTTTATCATCAGAATAAGGCTTTTCTAAAGGTGGAGGAGCTACGCCTCTATTTTGATCGGTGTATGCAAAATTTATAGTTTTCCGGATGTTGTCTTTTAAAAAATAACGACTTTTATCTACTAACTTTTTATAATCATCTTCCATACGGTTATCCTCCGGTAATTTGAGTATGTCTAATTTTTCATTATTTATTATTTGAATCTAATTTTATAAATCAGTTTTTAGATATGATAAATTTTTTAAAAGTGGGGTTATCATTGCTTTTATCATGACTAATATCTTTTGCGTACTTCTAAATTAAAAATCAAAAGTTAGTTTATAATATTTTATGGAAACAGATTAATATTTGTAGATATATAAATAACTACTAAATTCAAGAAGGAACATTTTATTAAGGTGTTTAAATGATTTCCGAAGAGCGATTAGAAGAAATGAGAAATGAAAAAGACATTGAAGGACTTATTAATGCCTTGAATGATGAAGATCATAAAACAAAGGAAAATGCAGCCTATGTTCTGGCAGACTTAGGCGATAATGGTGCTGTTGATCCGCTTTTAGGAATTATGGGGGATGAACACTGGTCTGTTCGTAAGGCAGCAGCACTAGCTCTTGGAAGAATTGGAGATAAAAAGGCTGTAGGTGCATTAATAGACCTTTTAAGAGATAATTACTGGCATGTAAGGGAAATAGCAGCTATGTCTCTTGGGTTAATAGGGGATAAGCGCGCTGTTGAAGCCATTATCCAGGCACTAAAAGATGGATGCTTAAATGTTAAATGTGAAGTTGTAGATGTTCTTGGAGAATTAGGGGATGAAAGAGCGGTAGATCCTTTGATGGAGATATTAAAAGAAAAAGATTACCTTCTAAGGGCATGCACTGTCACTTCTCTTGGTAAGTTAGGAAACGATAAAGCTGTAGCGGCACTTGTGGGAACTTTAAATGATGAAAGTTATTTAGTAAGAGTTAATGCAGCTAATGCAATTGGGATGATTGGAAATGAATCCGCACTCCCTTACCTTGAATCAGCTCTCGAAAATTCAAATGGAGAGTCTCAGGAATTTGAAAAAGCACTAAATAAAGCAATTGATAAAATTAAAGCACGTGATTAAGATATAATAAATCCAATTGAAGCAAAAATCATAACTGAACCCATTAAAAATGAACTGGACATTGGGCTTTTTTCAAAGTTTACAATAGACCATAATGCAATGGGAATAGTTAAAAAAGTTACTATAATCACATTTAAAGGAACTAAGAATACTAATAATGCCAAAATTACATAAATAAGTCCTGTAAAAACAGCATGAACAGTTTTAGTATTTTTACCCAATTTAACTACCATAGTATTCTTACCTACTACTTCATCTGCTTTTCTATCGCTCCAATGTACTGCTAATAAGTTTACAAGCACTGCAAAAATAATTGGGGTTAATATTATTACTTCTTTTAGTCCAAAACCATCTACTTGGGTGATATAACCTATTATGGGCATAAAAAACCCGCCCAAAATTGCATTATCTATTTCACCCCAGTATGTTCTTTCTAGTTGTAGTGGGGGCATAGAATAAAACCAACCACCTAATAGACCAATTAAAGCGATTAGAACTCCTGCAATTGTTAAAATCTTGAAATAAAATGATAAAGCAGTTAAAATTATTGTAAATCCTGCTAAAATTACTGCAACATTCAATGCCCATGATCTGGGCACAATTTTAGAAGGTAGAACACCACTACCTCCAGAAAACCATGTACGGCGGGTAATAGTGTCAGTATCTACATCAGCATATTCATTAACATAATGTGCGGTTAATGTGGCTGAAGTCATTATAAAAAGGCCTATAATTGCCTTGGGGAGATTTAAATATCCAATATCGTGATAAGCCATGGATAAGCCTAAAGTATAGGCAATTAATCCTGCAATTAGTACAAAAAACCTTCCCATTTTCAATATGCCTATAAATTGCTTTTTATTTATCATTTTAATTATTTCGTTTTAAATTTTATTTTTTTATCTCTGATACTTCTAATGGTCTTATAAATAGTGATGTTATAAATCCAATAAAAAAGATAACACTTACAAACTGAAATGTAGTTTTCATAGCATTTTTTATGGTTAAATTTACTATATTAAATACTTTTGAGGCTTGATTTTCTTTTAATTCTGGAATATTAGTTGACTGCATTTTTTCAACCCATCCTGCAATGTTTTCTTGGATTTCTTGTTTACTAAACTCTCCGGGGTATGTTTGGTTTACAGCTGTAGCAAGACCGCTAAATATCCCAAAAATCAAAATTACACCAATTAATGCAGTTCCAATAGATGATCCGAGATTTGAAAAGGTGCTCATCATACCTGAAGCATCAGATTGTTTATTTTGGCTTGCAGAGGATAAAACAACATCTGCACTTAAAGGTAGTGATAATCCAATTCCAACCCCTAAAAGAAACGTTCCCGGAACAAGCTGCCATAGTGTAGTATTCAAGTTAAATTGATAACTCAAGAGAAGGCTACCTACAATTGCCACTAAAAATCCTGAAGAAATTATGTGGCGTGATTCAAAACGTGCTGCCAGTCTTGAAGTGCCTATAGAACATATTAAGAGTCCTACAGTTAATGGTAACAGTACAAGCCCAGTTGTAAACGCATCTGCTCCGGTAACCAGTTGTAAAAAAACAGGTAAAGCAAATACAGATCCTGCAAGGGCTAACTGCATAATTAAACGGCTTATATTTCCCATGGTGAAATTTCTATCTTTAAATAACCTTATATCTGTTAATGGTTCATTATTTCTTTTTATTCTTCTGCTTTGGCTAATGTAGAATAAAATAAGAAATATTATTCCAATAGATATAATAGAAAATGACAATAATAAATTTCTGGAGAAATTAAGGCTTAAAATTCCAATAACAAATATAGAAAACCCTACTATGGATAATAAAATCCCTAATTTATCCAATTGTGATGCATCCATAGTTTTAGGGAAATGTTTAATTTTTCTAGATAGTGCAAGTATTGCAAAAACTATAATGAGCTCTAATCCAAAACCATACCTCCAGCTGAAAAATGTAGTTAAAAAACCTCCTAAAATGGGGCCAATGGCCGCAGCAATTCCTGCAATGGCAGTCCATATTCCAATTGCAAATGCTCTATCTTTTCCAGAATAAGATCCTGTAATTATGGATGCTGTTGCTGGAGTCATTAAAGCTGCTCCGATTCCTTCCAGTATAGACCAACCAAAAAGTAGCATTAAGGAATTAACGCTTAAAGCTGCAATAACCGTTCCAAATCCGTAAATTATCGCACCTAGAAGAAAGGTTTTCTTTCTACCGATTATATCCTGCATTTTGCCTCCAAGAAGCATCAGGGATGCCATTGTCAATGCATACGTAGCAATAATAAGTTGAATAACGCTTACGGTAGTATTTAAATCAACAACCAGATTCGTTATGGCTACATTCATAAAAGTAGAATCAATAGTAATTATAAAAGCAGATAAAGAGACTATAATAAGAACGGTCCATCTTGACGAAAGAGTATCTACCCTTTCCATATTATTTATTTTTTCCATAGATTGCACACTCACTTATGCATTTATACTAGAATGATTAATATAAGTATTTATAATAATGCTTTTTATAGGTTTTAATCCTATTTAACTTAAAAATCTTAATTTTAGCAGCTCTATATTTAAGAAATTTCTATTACTTCAGTACATAGATTTAAATTATAAACTGAGAATATATTGAATAAATTTAAAGAGATAAATTTTAATAAATGGAGAAAGTCTTTGAGGTCTATTTACGTCTTTATCATTGGATTATTGCTTCTAGGGATCCTTATCTTCTGGATAGGTCCTTTAGATATATATTATACTATTAAAGATATCAATAAAGTTTATTTAGCTGCTGCAATTACTGCTTATCTCATTGCTGTGTTTGTCAAGTCAATAAGATGGGGATTTATAATAAATAAGCCCTATGAATTTAAAGATAATTTCGTTGTAAGAACTATTGGACTTTTAGGAAGTAATTTAAGTCCAATGAGGACTGGAGGTATAGCTTTAACTGCACTAGCTGGTAAAAAAATAAATAAAGTAAGTCTCCATGAAGGTCTATCTGCAGGACTAACTGAAAGGTTTGCAGATTTAATAATTGTTGGTATTTTACTGGTTATATCTGCAGCTTTTATAGAAAAAATCCGTATGATTGCTCTAATTGGTGCATTTTTAATATTAGTAACTTTAATTCTTATTTATTGTTTAAACTGGCGAGAAGGGTCAAGTGTATGGTTTTATGAAAAAATTCATTTTGTTTTATCAAAACTACCCGTTAAAGAGTCTACTTTAGATAATGTTTATAATAAAATAGTTAACGGGCTAAAAGGGATGGTCAGTTATACTCGTTCTTATAGTAATACTAAGAATATCTCGGTTGTGCTAATTTTAACCATTATTTCATGGACTTTTGAATGTCTACGTCTCTTATTTGTCTTTTATGCTTTTAATATTGATATTAATCCTATTACTGCGGTTTTAATACTGCTTCTTGCTAATATTGCAGGAGTAGTAACTGCACTTCCGGGAGGAATAGGTGCAGTGGAGATTTCATTAACTGGTCTTTCGATGTTTTTTGGAATTCCTGAAGCTGCAAGTGGTAGTATTGCAATTGTAGATAGATTCATATCATTTTGGCTTATTAACTTGCTTGGAATTCTCTTTTCGCTATTTTATACAAAAGGAATTTTAGGAGACTTAAAAGGATATATGTCTGGAATTCAAACTTCAAAATAGTATTGATAAATTTCTTTTTATGTAAGATGTTTCATGAGATTGGAATAAAAATATTTAGCTATCAATTTGTGAGTTAATATGATCTAATTTGAGCTTAATTCGGAGTGCAAGTGATTTACTAACAAGTGGAACTCTTGTAAGTGATCTGACATCTGTTTTTTTAAGTTCTTCAACACTTTTGAACTTATTATAAATATTTTCACTAATTTTAACACCTATTCCTTCTATATCCTTCAAAATTAACCATATTAATGTTCTTTCAGTGTTTTTTGTCCATTTCCAGAAGTCTTCAACATCTTTATAGGCTAAACCTTTATAGTAATTCCCACTATGTGCTAGATAATGGCAATCTTTACATAGAGAAACTAAATTACATTCTTCATCAAGGGCTTTTATTGTAGATCCCCTTAGAGGCATAATATGATGCACTTCAAGGGATTCAGTGCAGCCGCAGGCAATACAGGCATAATTATCTCTTTTTAAAATTAGATCCTTGTCTTTTTTACCTATTCTGGTTCTTTTATCTTTCTGTTCTACCATTCCATCAATAAGATAAAACTGTCGTGCATAGCTTTTGCTGCATTTTACAACTTCTACAATTTCAGATGTGCGTATCTCATCTTGAAACTTCTCTCTTAGGGCAATTATCTTTTCCTTTTTAAGATTACTTTCGCAGGTAATGCTAAAATAGTCAATATAAATATCATTTAATTCATCTTGGACTAACTCTAATTCTTCTAAAAATGATTTAAACTTTTCAGTAGTTTCCAGTTCTTCAATTATTTTTAATTCATCAGCACATTCCATATGATCTTTTAAAGAGGAATCTAGATAATCTTGAGTAAAATTCCACATTTCATCTAAAATTTTACATCTTTTATTTTTAAGTTTTTGATGAAGATCAGAATGATCATAATTCATAACTATAATCTACATCCACATTAATATAGATTTAATGTGATCATTATAATCAGTTTTTAGGTGTTTAATTAGAATTTAATGGCATTATTATGGATACATTAACTTCAATAGTCTTTAAATTTGTAATATTGTAATTTAAGTAACTGAAATTAGATTTATCGAAAGTTTCAAAATAATTATAAAAATTATATTTTAATAAAAAAATTTACAAAATGATTAAGTTAAATAAAAACCATAAATAATAGTTGATGAAGGAAGAATTAAAAACCCAGAACTTTTCTATCGATACTGAAATATCACCCCAGTATCATAATGAAATTTTAAAATTTATAGAACAGAATTACATTAAAGTTAGACCGGAATATTTTAAGGATGTTGAAATTTCAAAAAATAATGGATTTGGTAGGCTTTCATTCATTGCAAAGGATCCTAAAAAAAACTTCAGTGTTAAAGTGATAGTTAAAGGAGATAATCCTGTCCAAGTTACACTAATTCCGTATGGTGCAGCGCCTAGAGTCTTTGTAGATTCATTAAAGGACGATATTTATTTTTTAGCACACTCTTTTGAAGAAAATGTGCTGAGCACAACTCTTTATTTCACATGGATCGAAGGTGAAGATATAATACCTGAAGAGCCTCCAACAGCTAAAAGGAAGGCAGGAGATAGGCTTTTTGGTAGCAGTTTACTATTATTATACCTACTGTTTTTTGGTATCAATATATTTCTATTTCTTTTACTGGGACTTGTATTTGCAGTAATTGCAATTCTGGCTCTGCAGTTTTTAATTGTAATATTTGCAGATAAAATTTTAGCAGCACGCAGTAACTGGAAAATAACTCCAGAAAATCCAAATATCCATATATTAGAATATCAATTGCCAGTAGATGAATATGTAGAGTTTCAGAAAAAATTTGGTAAAGAAAGTGTCATTCAAATTAAAAACGAGATTTATAAAAGGACATTTGGACAAAAAAAAGAGCCTAATTGTGAGATTGGAAATGAAGTTTTAGAAAAATATGGATTTCAATGTAATCCTCTAAGTAGTGTTTACAAGACAATAAACATTTATGACATTGTAAAAAAAGCTGCAGATAGCTTTGATCTTCCTACTCCTAAAATTGTAATCTCAAATACGATGGTTCCAAATGCTGCAGCAACTGGTCCAAGTCCAAACAGGGGCCTTGTACTTATTACAACTGGATTACTGGTGCATCTTAATGAAGATGAGATATTGGGAGTTATAGGGCATGAAATGGGACATCTTCAAGGTAGAGATCCATTAATATTGTTCAGCATTATAACCGCTGAGTTTTTACTTAGATTCACTCTATTATTGCCAATAGTCATTATTTCTCCGCTTCTTTATTTAATACTTGCATTTGCAGTTATTTTCTTCATTGCCAAGTTCTTTGAAACACGTGCTGATCTTTTATCCGCTATTAAGATTGGAAAGCCGGAAATACTTGCAGAAGCACTTAGAAAAATTGCATTTAAACGGCTTCAAATGGAAAAAGTAAGTAGATCTAAAATACCGGGATGGCTTTCATTTGATCCTCATCCACCTATTTATTTTAGAATTGATAGATTAAAGAGGATGGAAACGCCAGTAATTGCTAAAAATCCCCTTATTCAGTCAGCTAAAGATGTTGTGAATGGATTTATAGCATCATTTAGATAAATCATTTAAAAGGAGGTCTAATGTGCGTAAAAGCTATGATGAGCCAATGTGCACTGACTTAGATGAGAAAGTTTGCATTGATGCGGAAGCAGACTATAAACATGAAATAGAGAAACTATTGAATGAAGAATACTTTGCAGTTTTATCAACACAAGGTGATAGGCACCCATATGCTTCTATAATCAGTTTTAGTGCATCAACTGACTTTAAAAATTTAGTTTTTGCTACACCACGACAGACCAGAAAATTTAGCCTCCTTCATAAATCAGATAGAGTATCTCTTCTAATTGATGACCGTTCAAGAAATCCTCCAAGCGTTAATAGAATAAGTGCAGTTACAGTAACTGGAAAATCAAGAATACTTGAAAATAGTGATGAACTGGATAAATGGAAAACTCTTTTACTTCAAAAGCACCCTTATTTATCTTCCTTTGTTGAAGCACCATCAACTGCAGTTATACTGGTGGATGTGTATAGATACTTCTTTGTCAGGCGATTCCAGGAGGTAGTGGAATGGAATCCTCGCCAAGAATAATTATATCCCTTGAAGATGCAGAATCTATTGATAATAGCTTGGTGGGCTCAAAGACAAGAAACTTAGGTATTGCTTTTAAAAACGGATTTAAAGTTCCTCCCGGATTTTGTATAACTACAGATGCATATACTAAATTTATTAAAGAAAATGGTCTTTTTCATATAATCGATATGGAAGTTTTAAGAAAGTCTCTTGAAGATATGCGCTGGGAAGAGATATGGGACGCATCTTTAAGGATAAGATCATCCTTTTTAAAGGCTAAAATGCCTGAAGAAATAGAAAACTCAATTAAAAATGAGATAAAAAAGTATGGTGACAATTTAAAATTTTCTATTAGGTCCTCTTCACCAGCAGAAGATTCTTCAATATATTCATTTGCAGGTATTCATGAATCTTATACTAATGTAAGTGGAATTGAGGCTATTTTAGAATCAGTAAAACTTGTATGGGCTTCATTATGGAGCGATAGAGCAATATTATATAGGGAAGAACTTTCACTTGATTCTTTAAATAGTTCTATAGCAGTTTTAGTTCAAATAATGGAAAAGCAGCCAGTATCGGGACTTTCTTTTTCAAAAGATCCTACAGCTAAAACTAATAACATAATTATTGAAGTAATTGGGGATTTTTTAAGTAAACTCGTTGATAATGAGTTAGAGCCAGAAAAATGGATGATTAGTAGGAGTAGTCTGGAAATAATCGAACATAAAAAACCAGAAGATTATGAAGATCCAATTTTAAGTGAAGATGAAATAAAAACCATTGCGCAGCGCATTTTAAAAATAGAAAAAACATTTGAATATCATGCAGATATTGAATGGACTGGAAAAGGAGATAATTTTACAGTTTTGCAGGTTAGGCCTATAACAAGCTTAAAAGATGAAAATAGAGATAGGCAATGGTATTTAACCCTTACTCCTACCTTTGATAATCTTAAGATGCTTTCAGATAGGGTCGAGAATGAATTAATTCCAGAAATTGAAAGAGAAGGCAAAAAGCTTTCTTCTGAAAGTTATGAAAATCTAAATAGAAAAGAATTAGCAGAAAAGATTAAAGAAAGGGCTCAAATTTATTTTAAATGGAAAAAAATTTACTGGGATGACTTTATTCCATTTGCCCATGGAATAAGAAATTTTGGGACATATTACAATGATCTGGTTAAACCAGATAATCCCTATGAATTCATGGAACTTTTAAAAAGTAGTGATCTAATTGCATCAAAAAGGAATATCGAATTTTTAGCTCTTGCAAAAATGATGAATGATTCAGAGCAAATTAAATCAAAAATAGAAAATGCATTAAACTCCGGGCTTAAAGGTAAAGAATTACTCCATAAATTAGAAATGGAAAATATTTCTGGTGAAGCTAATTTTAAAGAAAAATTCATTGACCTTATGGATACGTATATGGATGTTTCCTATGATAATCGTTCAATGAAGGAATTTCCAGAAATTATTTTAAGTAATATACTCCAGTTGTCAAATAAACAATTTAGTGAGAGTATAGTGGATAATAGAGAAAAATATCTTAAAAAATTAATGGATGCTGCTGGGAAAGAGAGGAAAGATGAAGCAGAAGAAAATTTAAGGATAGGAATATTAAGCTGGAAGCTCAGAGACGACGATAATATCCTTTTTGGAAAAATTGAAAACCAGTTTTTAATATTTTTAAATAGGGGTGTGGAATTTCTGGTTGAAGAAAAAAGACTTGACTCAAAGGAAAATTTACTTCCTGAAAGCTGGGAATCAATATATGATGGTTTAATTAATAGAAATGCTAATATAAAGGTTAAACGAACTGAAATTACCCAAAAAAGTCCAATAAATTATAAACCTCGGCAGTTAATAGGTCAACCATCCTCTCCGGGAATTGTAACGGGTTATGCAAGGGTAATTAATTCTCTGGAAGATTTTAAAGAACTTAAATCTGGTGAAATCATAGTGTGCGATGCTGTACAACCTCAGATGACTTTTATAGTTTCAATAGCCTCAGGAATAGTCGAAAGAAGGGGAGGAATGCTTGTACATAGTTCTATAATTGCAAGGGAACTGGGTATACCTGCAGTTAATGGAGTGAGTAGGGCCACTGAATTAATAAAAAAGGGAGATATTATAACTTTAAATGGATATTTGGGTCTTGTAATAATTGGAGAGCCAGAATTTAACTTGGAAAATGAAATTCAAGAAAAAACATAAAAGGAGATTACTTTATGACTGAAACATTAGCTTATGAAGTAGAAAGAAAGGATGGAGATTTTGAGGTAAGAAGATATGCTGATCATGTAACAGCACACGTTGATATTGAAGCACCTTTTGATCAGGCAATGGGCATAGGGTTTTCGATACTTGCAAATTACATTTTTGGGAATAATAAGAAACGTAAGAGCATTGAAATGACCGCTCCAGTTGAAGAAGAAAAAATAGAATCTCAAAAAATAAGGATGACCACTCCAGTTATTGAAGAGTCTTTGAGGGAATCAGAAAAAATTAGAATGACTACGCCTGTAATTGAAGAAAAATCAGGTAATATTCATAGAATTTCTTTTGTAATGCCGGCTAATTATACTATGGATACTCTTCCTGAAGCTAATGATAAGCGAATTAAATTTGAAGAAATTAAAGAAGAAAGGATGGCTTCATTAAGGTTCAGTGGGCGAGTTAAAGAGAAGATGGCTCTCCACAAAATTGAAGAAATGAAGAAATGGCTTAAAGATAATAATATAGAGCCTAAATCAAATTTTGTTGTGGCACAATACAATAACCCCTTAGTGCCAGGATTTTTAAGAAGAAATGAAATTCTGGTTGAAATCTAAAGTATATCAAGGACCCACTTAAATAATTACTTTTGTAAGAACAAACAAAGTTAATCACATGGAAAACAAGCAAAGGAATACAATTTTAATACTTCTATTTGTCGGCGTTTTCATGGGGGCGCTTGATATAGGAATTGTAGGACCTGCGCTACCTGCCATTAAATCCTTTTTTGGAGTTGATGAGAGAATAGTATCGTGGATATTTGCCATATACATATTATTTTTCATGATTGGAACTCCATTAATGGCTAAACTATCTGATATGTATGGTAGAAGGTCTATTTATATTATAGATATATTTTTATTCGCTGTTGGTTCATTAATAACTGCTACAGCATCTTCATTTGAAATACTGCTTCTTGGACGAGCTATTCAGGGATTCGGTGCTGGGGGAATATTTCCTGTTGCAAGTGCATTTATTGGAGATACATTCCCGCCTGAAAAAAGAGGTTCTGCACTTGGAATCATTGGGTCCGTTTTTGGTTTGTCTGCAGTCTTTGGACCTATATTCGGAGGGCTAATTTTAAGCTATGGCTGGCAATGGCTCTTTTTAATAAATATGCCAATAGCTGCCGGAATTATAGCTGCAGGATACTTTATTTTGCCAGTAACTAAAAGAAAATGGGTCAAAGGATTTGACTGGTATGGCACAATTGTTCTCGGAATACTTGTAACTGCTCTAGCATTTGGAGTAAATCAGATAGATACCAATAATGTTAGCGGAAGCATTTTATCACTTTATGTATTGCCATTTTTACTTATTTCAATTTTATTAGTTCCTGTGTTATGGAAAATTGAAAAAAAAGCTGAAGATCCTATAATTCAAATTAGTCTTTTAAAGAGTAAGGAAGTTAGACTTGCAACAGGAATATCTCTTGGATCAGGTTTAAGTCAGGTAGCAATAGTGTTTTTACCATCATTTGCAGTTGTATCTTTATCATTTTCAATTTCTTCAGCAAGTTTAATGGTTCTTCCACTTGTTATTGCAATGGCTTTTGCAGCACCAGTTATTGGGAAATTACTTGATAAGTGGGGATCAAAAAAAGTAATGATTACAGGTAGCTTTATACTCATTGTAGGACTTTTTATTTTAAGCATTTTTGCATCATCTTTCTATATTTTTATCTTATCTGGTATTATAATGGGTCTAGGTCTCATAACTGTTATTGGTGCTCCTTTGAGATATATCATGCTTTCTGAAAGTCCTCCAGAAGACCGGGCATCAGGACAGGCATTAATAAATATCAATGCCAGTGTAGGGCAACTTGTGGGGGGCGTATTAGTTGGGGGTATAATAGCTTCTCAAGGGGGTAGCTATTCAGGATATACTTTTGCATACCTTGGTGTGGCTATTGTTGCGGTCATAATGCTAATTTTAACTTTAGGACTTAAAGGACGCTCTGAACAGGTTAAAACAATGAAAGAAAATGTAAGAAAATAACTTTAGATTTCTTTGTAATTAAAATATAAAATAGATAACCTAATTTATCAAAAATAACTATTTTAATTTATTAATTCTCTAATTTAAATTTTTGTACTATAATCATTTTTTAAGTCCTTGAGGGGAATATTTTCACAAAGAAGTGTATAACTTATATTAATTTAGTATTATTGGGTTCTTTTGATGATAAGGTTTAAAAATGGTAAAAAGAAACATATGCATAGATTTAGTTTGGGTTGTGTATTCTTGATATAGAAAAAGATACAACTTACTCCAAAATCTGGAAACTTCAACCACTGGAGTAGTGAACAAATGGTGCAGATAATTAAAACTTCTGTAAAGTGCTACAAGAAAAAAGCTAAAAAAATGGTGGGCGGCAAACAAAAAATCTATGAGTATAATCAATATCTCATACCCATTAAAAGATCTGATAATTTAAAATGTGGAGAAGGCGTTTTATTAATACCAGAACAATATTTTGAAGAACTATTTGGAGTAGAGGATACCTGGTCTATTAAAGAATATATAAATAAACTTAAAGGATACGAAAGGGACATAGGCAAATACACTCAAGAATTTAGAGAACTTGAATGGAAACACAACGAACTTTCAAAATCATATAAGGAACTTTTCAGTAAGTACACTAAAGAAAAGAAAATGTTTAGGATAGATGAAGAAAAAATCAGAGAACTTGAAGCTCATGCACAAAGTCTTGAAGTGGAAAATCAAAAACTACTTGATAAAATCCAATCAAAAGAATCAGAATATTCTAAATTAAAACAAGACTATGAAATGGAATCAAGCAAAGCCACTATACTTGAAAATGAACTTAAACCAAGTAAAGACAAAGATTTTTGGTCAGTACTAAAAAGTAAGATTAGTAAAAAAGAATTAGCATCAAAAGAAGACTAATTCACAATATTATTGTCATGATTTTATGATTAAATACGATGATTTTGAAAATGCTGTTTTAAATGTACTTGGGCGGGATATAAGGTATTCTGTAAACAGTAATCAAAATGAGGCCATTATAGCCCCTCAGGATATTTCACTATTAATTGCTGCAGGTCCTGGAAGTGGTAAGACTACTGTAATGGTCCTTAAGATACTTAAATTTATTTTTGTTGACGATATTGAACCTTCAAGCATTCTAGCAACTACATTTACTCGTAAAGCCGCTACAGAACTTCGATCAAGGATATTGAAATGGGGTAATAAACTTAAAAAGGAATTAAAAACTCATGAAGGATATTCTAATATCAGTGCTAATTTAGATAATATTAATTTTAAAAGTGTTATTGTAGGAACAATTGATAGCATTTCTGAAGATCTTTTAAGCAGTTACAATTATTTAGAAGGTTTAGAATACACTATTATTGAAGATTTTGTTGCAAATTCTTTAATGATAAAAACTGGACTTTTAGGTGAAAATCTTCAAAATGACAGACAACTAAAGAGCTTTCTAAATCATGTAAAAGGATCTAAGTCAAAACTAAACTTATCAATGATGAGCCAGACGCTGCTGGAGATAAAAGATCGAATCTATCATGATAAAATAAATTTAAAGGAATTTATTGATAAATACGAACATCCTGGAGCCGAAAAAGCATATCGGGCAATTTCAGCATATCAAAATGATCTTCAAGAGAGGAATTTATTTGATTTTTCAACCCTTGAGGAAGAATTTTTAAGAAAACTTGAAAATAAAGAACTCAATTACTTTTTGAATCGTATTAAGATCGTGATGGTGGATGAATATCAAGATACAAATCTTCTTCAAGAAAGCATTTATTTCCAGATGGCAGATGCAGCTGTAAAAAATGGGGGATGTATTGTTGTTGTAGGCGATGATGATCAGTCTCTTTATAGATTTCGCGGAGCTACGGTTGATCTTTTTAAAGACTTTAAATATAGAATTCAATCTAAATTAGGTATTGATCCTCTTTTTGTAAATCTTTCTTACAATTATAGATCTACAAAGAAAATTGTTAATTTCTGCAACAGTTATGTATCGCTTGACACTAAATTTCAAAGTGCAAGGGTAAAAGGAAAAGAAGCAATTACTCCAGCACGTAAAATGCCATATCATGATTTTCCAGTTCTTGGAATGTTTAGAAATGATATTCATACACTTGCATCTGATCTTGCAACATTTATTTATGAAACTGTTCACGGTGCTGGGATTGAATTTGAATATGAATTCAATAATTTTAAAATAAATATGGATAATGATAATTCACTTGGAGACATCGCATTTTTATGTAGTTCACCTCTAGAGCAAGATTATAAAGGAAATAAAAGACTTCCATTTCTTTTAAAGGATGAATTAGGTAAATTTAATCCTCAAATAGGTGTTTTTAATCCTCGAGGCCAGCATTTGGGTAGAATACCTTTAATTGAACTTATATGTGGTCTGGTTTTAGAATGCATTGATCCAGGTTCCATAATACAGAAGAATCTAAAAATACCTCTAAATGCAGTTTTAAGATTTAAATCATGGCGTGCTAAGGCATTAAATTACATGAATGATCCTCATGAGGGGCATGATGTTAAGATATTTGTGGATACTTGGAGATATGAATTGGTTCAAGAAGAAATGCCCATAGTTGATATTATTTCTAAATTAATTGAGTTGATGCCTGAAATTCATAGGGATGATGAACTTGTTTATATTGAGATTATAACCAAAGCAATTACCCAGACTGGTTTATTCAGTGATTTTAGGGCAAATATATTTGTTAATAATAAAGAAAATGAGCGAAATTCAGTTATAGAATCTTTGTGGAATATATTTGTTCCAATAGCACTTGGTGCAGTAGGTATCGATCTAGATATTCTTGAAAATCTTCCTGAAAATAGAATAAATATAATGTCCATTCATCAGGCTAAGGGGCTTGAATTTGATATTACAATAGTAGATATCGGTTCTGAGTTTAAAATGAATTATGCTCGTGATTCTTTCAGGCGATTTCCAGGTACTCCGGGAAAATCATGTACAATTGAAGATAAAATGAGGGCTTTTTCTCCTCTTGGAAAACATGATAGGGATGGAATTGATCGTTCATTTGATGATATTATCCGGCAATACTTTGTAGCATTTAGTAGACCAAAAAATATTTTATTGCTTGTAGGACTTAATTCTGTTAAAAACGGTTATTATTTTAATGGTGATATTAGATATGTCCCTAACATTGCTTCTGGATGGGATAGAGATATGAAGTGGCACTGGAAAGGCATGAAAAATATTTTTCATATTTAAAAATTTTTCATTTTATTATTCCATAAAAGTTATAATCTGTAGGCAACATGTCAAAAAAATATATAGTTTTTGACGCCCAAAAAATTTTCAATTTTTCGAGGGCTTTTTCTAAAAGGTTGATCAAAATTTTACAATTTGATTATATAATCTAAGTTTTCAATGACAAAAATAATTCCATAAAAGTTATAAGCAATGGTGAATAAAAAATAGCAATATTGTATTACAAAGGAAACTAAACTAAGTAGATTTAACTCTGCAACGTGTAGTAAAGTTAGATAAAAAAATAGGAAACAAGATGGCACATTTAAATAAATTTAAATAAAATGGAACCCGAATTAAAAGGATAAGTCATTTAAATTCCTTAACCGATAAATTTAAATATAATTAGAGTTAAACATTTGACTTGCCACGGCACAGATAATCTGCTTTTTTTAGTTCAAATAGTCCTGTGGGGTAGTGGTAATCCTGCTGGTCTTTGGAACCGGCGACGGCGGTTCGACTCCGCTCAGGACTATCCTTTTAAACACTCATATCTAAATTAAATAATAAATTTACTTTCAATCAGAATCAAAAAAAATAATATGGGTGTATTTAAAAACAAGAGGTTAAACATGAAAAACGTTCTTGTTGTAGGTACAAATACGCGACCTGTGGCTTGTTCTGCTAAAAAAATGGGACATAAAGTTTTTAGTGTAGACTATTTCTGTACTCATGACCTTGTTAAATGTTCAGACTATTTAAGATGCATATTATCACAAACTCCCTATGAATCATGTGGTAATTATGCAGAAAAATATGATCCATCTCTTCTTCAAAAATATGCTGATGAAGTAGTTGATGATGTGGATTATATTTTGTGTAGCTCCGGTGCAGTACCTGAAAATTTTCCAGAATCCAAGGTTGTAGGAAATAAAAAGATAATGCACATTGAAAATAAATACAATCTCTATAACTTACTTAAAAATAAATTTAACGTTCCAGAAACCTTTTCAGTATCTTCATATGATGAGGCTGATGAGATAGTAAAAAGTGAAGAAGATAAGAATTTTCTGGTAAAACCAATTATTGGTGCAGGGGGAAAGGATATCCGCCGCTTTGAAGAAACTACAGAACGGTTTGATTTTAGTAGATTTATGCTTCAAGAAGTTATAGAAGGAGAGAGTATCAGCGCATCGGTATTATCTACCAAAGATGAAGCAAAGACTATCTTAACAAGCAGGCAAATAATAGGAAATAGCGAACTCGGACAGCTAGATGAATTTGCTTATTGCGGGAATATGGTACCATATACTGATAATCCTGAAATAAAAAAGACTGCTGAAGATATTATAAAAGAACTAGGGCTTGTAGGATCAAATGGAATAGATATGATTGAAAGTAATGGAGAATTATATGTTATAGAGGCTAATCCAAGATTTCAGGGTACTCTTGAATGCAATGAACAAGTATTAGGCATAAACATGTTTGATGCACATTTTAAAGCATCTAATGGTACATTAATTGATATTCCTGAACCTAAAGGATATGCAGTTAAAATGGTCGTATTTGCTAAATGGCGTTCTATTGCAGGCAATTTAGAATTTGAAGGAGTATATGATATTCCTGAAAAAAACGTAATCATAGAAAAGGATGAACCTGCAGCAACTGTTATAACTGGTGGTCCAACACTTAAAGATGCCATTAAAAATGGTCAGAAAATAGTTAATAGGGTATATGATGCATTAATTCCATATCCTCTGAAAGTACTTGTAAAAAATGTTAGTATATAATTAACCTAACTTAAATCTTTTTAAGATTTATTATCAAATTATTCCTAAAAGCCTTAGAATAAATATTATAGTTCCTACAGTTATTAGGATTGTAGTTAGAATTTGTACTCCTACAAATAAAAGATAAAGTTTTGCCCTTCTATCGGGGTCTTCAAATATTTCTTTTATTGGATCTCTCGTCACATTGACACCTCTGTATTTTATATTTAAATTGAACTGTAATATTGTAATTTCGTAATTATTTATCTCACCAAAAAGATATATTGAGTAGCTGTTGGAAATTCACTTCTAAGTTTCTTTATATCAAGTTTGTATATAAAAAGCTCATCTTTACATGGTTCTATATTTAATATTTTACATACTAGCTGACTTTCCAGTCTTCCGTTAATTCTTGATGAGGATGAAGTTGAATCAATTTCGATATATAGTGGAAGTTTTAAATTTTTATAATTCTTCTCATCAATAAGAAGAGCTATTTTTTTAAGTTCATCTTTTTTAAACCGATGTCTTGTACCATCAGAACCTAAAACATGAGGCTTTTCTTCTTCAAGAAGTTCAGCAAGGTTTTTTCTCCTTCTAGGAATATGACGATTTAAACTAAGGATCTGTTTTTTCACTAAATTATCTGAACGATCTAGTCTGCTCATAGTGTAAACTTATTGGCCTATAAATATATTAATTTTAATATTAAAATAAATCATTTTAAAATAAGTTGAAAAACTGTTTATATAGATAAAACTGCTTTTTTGGGTTTAATAAAAGACTTTTATGGAAATGCTTTTTATATATCGAATGAGCTATATATTAATTTAAAATAAAAAGAAAAGAAGAGTTTATTTTAACATTTCCACTGGAAGAAGAATCAAAACTCCCAATAAATCATCTTCTTTTATGCTACCCTCAAGACTTGTAAGAAAAGATGCATGGTCAACAGTTTTGTTTAAACTCATTGGAAGATGTACTTCTTCTCCTACTGCAATAACATGTCCATACTTGTTAGCTGCATAAGCAGATAAAAATGTAATATGGTTAGCAGGGATTTTGATTGGTTTGATTCTTATTGGTTTTGCTTCATTAGCTTTAATTTCAACATCTTCGTCGGCAATTACAGCTCTTAGTTTACCAATAATAGTACCGACCTTAAAATCTCCTAATTCATGTTCTTCAAGTTCGGTATGTTCCCTTTTAACTTCATCAAGTCTTGGTAATATTCTAACCATTTCAAGTCCCCATGGCTTTTTTAATCATTTTTAATCTTACGAAGTTTTCTCTTTCCATCTCTTCAAGCCGCATTTCAATATACTTAACTGTATTTTCCATTCTTGGAATTATAATGTGCTCTAGAGCATTAACCCTTCGTTTTGTTGATTCAATTTCTTCAGCAAGTAGTATAATAGTTTTTTCGATTTCTGCAAGTTCAATTATTAATTTAATTGACTCTTCGAAATTTCTTGCTGCTTCATCAAGCTTAGCAGAGGTATCTATAAATCCATAACCTCTTTCTACGAGTGTCCTGTTTGAAGTTTCAGCTTCAATTAATGGAACTGAAACACCCATTACACTTCTTGAATCAATATCAACCTTGACAGACTCTTTTACAGACATGGCGGCTTTTTTAACTGCAAGATCGCCCATTGTAATTTGAGCTGCAGTTAAATCTTCAAATGCTTCTGCTAATTTTGTTTCAACATTTTCTCTTGAACCCTTTACACGTTCAAGTATATTGAAAAACTCCATTATGAGGGCATTTCTTTTCTCTTTAAGGAGGCCGTGCCCTTTAACTGCTAGTTTTTCACGGTCCTTAAGTTTGAGAAGTTCCATCCTTGTTGGATTTACTCCCTCAATCATTTCTTGTGCCATTTTTTATCCCACCTAAAAATAAATAAAGGAGGTTATTTGTGTGCAGGGTGATATTTTGGAATATGCTCTGCTTTAACCCTCTTAAGTTCACCTTCAGGAAGTAGGCTTAAAAGTTCCCAACCAAGATCGAGAGTTTCTTCGATGGTTCTGTCTTCATCCTTTGTTTCTGTAACGAATTTGTTTTCGAATTCATCTGCAAAGGTAAGGTATTTTCGGTCACGTTCTGTAAGAGCTTCTTCCCCTACAACCGCCATCAAATCTCTTAAATCTCTTCCTTCTGAGTAAGCTGAGTAAATCTGATCAGATACACCACTGTGATCTTCTCTTGTTCTTCCTTCACCAATTCCCCCACTCATCAATCTTGAGAGGGATGGAAGTACATCTACTGGAGGGTAAATACCTTTCCTGTAAATATCTCTGCTTAATACAATCTGTCCTTCTGTAATATATCCAGTTAGGTCTGGAATTGGGTGAGTAATATCGTCTTGAGGCATAACCAAAATTGGCATCTGAGTAATGGAACCTTCTTTACCTTCAACACGTCCTGCCCTCTCATAGAGAGCTGCAAGGTCAGTGTACATGTAACCAGGGTATCCACGTCTTCCCGGAACCTCTTCACGAGCTGCTGAAATTTCCCTTAATGCTTCACAGTAGTTGGTCATATCAGTAAGGATAACTAACACGTGCATTCCTTTTTCAAATGCAAAGTATTCTGCAGTTGTTAATGCCATCCTTGGAGTAATGATCCTTTCAATTGCAGGGTCATCTGCTAAGTTCATGAAAACTGTAACTCTTTCTAGTGCTCCAGTTCTCTCGAAATCTCTCATAAAGAAGTTTGCTTCTTCGTGAGTAATTCCCATTGCAGCAAATATAACTGCAAACTCTGTTTCTTCCCCTACTACCTTAGCGTGTCTTGCAATTTGAGCTGCAAGGTCGTTGTGAGGTAATCCAGATCCTGAAAAGATAGGGAGCTTTTGACCACGTACAAGTGTGTTCATTCCATCAATTGTGGAAATACCAGTCTGAATGAATTCTGCAGGGAATTCTCTTGCTGCGGGGTTCATTGGAGCTCCGTTAATGTCTAACTCTTTTTCTGGAATGATTTCAGGTCCGCCGTCTATAGGTTTTCCTGTACCTCCAAATACTCTTCCGAGCATGTCAGGTGAAACACCGAGGTGTGCTGTTTCACCGGTAAATCTGATTTTTGTTGTGGATGTGTTAAGATCGCTTGTACCTTCAAACACCTGTACAACCGCAAGTCCTTCACGTACTTCCAGAACCTGTCCTCTTCTGGCATCTCCATTAGGTGTTACTATATCTACAATTTCCCCGTAAGCGACACCTTCAACACCTTCTACAATCATGAGAGGACCGGATACTTCAGCAACGGTTGTGTATTCCCGTGTTTTGATATTTAAATCCATTTTTATACCTCACTTGTTTGTTTAATAACTTTATCCTGAATAGCTTTAACTTCAGCATCAAATTCAGCTTCAGGTACGTACTTCATTTTACCAATATCTTCCTTAACGCTTAGTCCAATAACATCTTCAGATGCTACTCCTCTTTCGAGAGCTGCTGTAGCGTTTTCCTGGAACATAATTATGGTTTTAAGCATTCCGTACTGTTTTTTAGGCGAACAGTAAGTGTCTACTTCATGGTAAGCATTCTGCTGCAAGAAGTCCTCCCTGATCATCCTTGTACTTTCGAGAGTTATTCTTTCTCTGTCAGGTAGTGCATCTGGACCTACAAGTTGAACAATTTCTTGAAGTTCGGATTCTTTCTGGAGTAAAACCATTGCTTTATCCCTTAATTCTCTCCAATCGTCTCCTACATTGGTATTCCACCAGGAGGATATACTTTCTACATAGAGTGAGTAACTCTGTAGCCAGTCAATTGAAGGGAAGTGACGTTTATCTGCAAGTGATGAATCAAGTGCCCAGAACACTTTAGATATACGTAAAGTGTTTTGTGTAACTGGTTCTGAAAGGTCCCCACCAGGTGGTGAAACCGCCCCAACTACAGTTAAAGATGCTACTTTATCTTCTGTACCTACGGTAGTTACTCTTCCAGCTCTTTCGTAGAACTGAGCGAGTCTTGATGCAAGGTATGCCGGGTATCCTTCTTCACCAGGCATCTCTTCGAGCCTACCTGAAATCTCCCTCATAGCTTCTGCCCATCTTGAAGTGGAGTCAGCCATAAGAGCTACATCGTATCCCATGTCTCTGAAGTATTCAGCAATTGTAATTCCAGTGTATACTGAAGCTTCCCTTGCTGCCACAGGCATATTTGAAGTGTTAGCAATAAGGACTGTTCTGTCCATGAGTGGTTTACCTGTTTTTGGGTCTTCTAGTTCTGGGAACTCTTGAAGAACCTCTGTCATCTCGTTACCACGTTCTCCACATCCGATGTAAACAATGATATCTGCGTCAGCCCATTTAGCGAGCTGCTGCTGTGTAACAGTTTTACCGGAACCAAATGGGCCAGGCATAGCTGCTGTACCACCTTTAGCAACTGAGAAGAAAGTGTCCTGTGCTCTTTGACCAGTTATTAATGGTATATCTGGGTCAAGTTTTGCTTTGTATGGTCTTCCAACCCTTACAGGCCATCTCTGCATCATTTGAAGTGTTTCAATCCCGTTTGCAGTTTCAACTTCAGCGATGTTTTCTGTTACTGTGTACTCTCCTTCAGCAGCGATACTCTTTAAAGTACCTTCTACTTTTGGAGGAACCATAATTTTGTGAACTATGGAAGAGGTTTCCTGGACTTCTCCAATAACGTCTCCACCTTTTACTGCGGCTCCTGCTTTAAGTAATGGAATGAATTTCCATTTTTTATCTTTGTTTAGTGCTGGAACATCTACTCCTCTTTCGATGTAATCTCCAGTAAGAGCCTTAATGTTTTCAAGTGGTCTTTGAATTCCATCATAAATGGATGTAAGAATTCCCGGACCTAATTCTACTGAGAGTGCTCCTCCAGTACTTTCGATTTTTTCTCCTGGCTGAATACCAGCAGTTTCTTCGTAAACCTGAATGGTTGCTGTGTCGCCTTCGAGTTCGATTATCTCTCCGATAAGTCCTTCTTCACCGACTCTAACCATTTCGTACATCTGGGTTCCCTTCATGCCGTCTCCGACAATAACGGGACCTGCTATTTTAATTATCCTTCCTGTAATCATTTTACCATCTCAACCCCAATTACTCTTTTAATTAGTTCCCTCATAGGATCAGTGGCCCTTTCAGTTGGCCCTGTTTTATCGGGTACTTCAATTATCATGGGTAATGCGCTTGAACTTGCAAGTCTATCAATTGTTTCTCTTAAATTATCCCCAATTTTTTCGGTGGTTATTACAATAGAAACATCTTCTTTTTTGAAAACTTCTTTAAGGATATCTTCTGCTTCCTTCATGTCTTCCACAGGATATCCCTCTTTCACGCCTCCAAGTCTGAAACCTGTAACTGTATCTGGATCTGCTATAACTGCTATGCTCATATTAACATCTCCTTAATTTGTGAGTTAGGGAATCCTACTTCTCTTTTAGCGCGAGTAATGACTTTTAAGTTGCGTACTTCTTTATCCTTCTTGTTTAGGTAGCCTATAATAGGTCCTACTCCAAATGGTATCTTCATTGATAATGATTTGGCTGTTTTCCTGACTTCTTGATCTAAAGCTGCCTCAAGAGGTGCTACAGAACCTGTTTTAGCATATTCTGCAGATGCATCTGCTAGAATTTGTGCATATTCTGTACCTTCAAGACTGCTTATAACTCCACTTACGTCATCAGCTTCCATTAAATCCTTAAGCTTCCATTCTCTTATCTGGTAACCTTTTGGAATGATGTAATCATTTATATCTTCATACTTCAATCCTTCTGCTTTTGATCTTAAGATAATGCTTAAGTTTGTAGCATCAACTTGTGTTCCTATATATGAACGTAAAGTTTTGGTAGTTTCTTCTTCAGGATTTGATGCAGTTCTCATTAGATTTTCCATGAAGTATTTATCAAGTGAAGCTTCTAAAGGTAGTATCATACCGGTATTCTCGTATGCTTGAAGAGCATCATCAAGAACACGCGTGTATGGTGTTCCTTCAAGGCCATTAATAATGTCAGTAACATTTTTAGCATCTATAAGTTTATCCATGGTTTCATTTATTTCACCGAATGGAATTAATAGATCTATAGTTTCTTCTTTGGATAATCCCGCTTCTTTTGCAATAATTAAACTTTTGATATTGGTAACATCCCATTTTTGAAGTAACATTTTAAATATGGGTTTAATACCTCCTGGTGCAATTTTTGCCAGGGTATCATAAGTTTCTGCAAGTTGAGCGTCCAAAGCTTTTTCTAAAGGATACTGATCTACATATTTTGCATAGTCTGGAAGTCCTCTAAGGTAATTTTTTACTTCTTCGAGGTTATCTGCTTCAATTATTTCTGTGAATTGTTTTTCATTGAGCAGTCTTCCCATTCGCGCCCTTACTCTTGCGTTAGGGTAAGCGTAAGGAAAATTATCCAAAACTGGCCTTAAAGTTGCTATTACTGCTATAACTCCAACAATAGCTCCTACCACAAACAGAAGGCCCAAAAAGGATTCAACAGAGAAACCCATTGCAGTTATTATTGAACTTCCGTCTGCCATGTTATTCCTCCTTAATTAAACAATACCTTTGCAACCTCTGATCGCAGAATTTTCTTAAATCTCTGCATTCTAGCTTCGATTGTATTATTTACCTCAACATCTCCATTTTTGGTTTTTAAAATTGCTCCGCCAATGGTGTTAATATTTTCTCCAATCTCTAAGGTTGTTTTAGTGCCAGTTTTACTTTCAATTTCATTTTCAATTGATGGAATAGTGTTTTTAATTTTTGCAATGTCGCTCTCTTTTAATGACAGTACTAATTCTCCTCCACCAATTTCAAATGCAGCTTCTTCTATAATTTTTCTTAGGGATTCTTTGTATTCTTCGGAAGATGTGGATGCAATTTTTCCCAGTTCTTCTTCTGCGCGCTTAAATGCGCTTTCTATAACTTCTTCTCTTGCCTCAAGTTCTGCTCGTCTGGAGTTCATCTTAGCTTCAGATACAAGCTGTTGATACTTCATTGCAGACTGTTTGTTAGCGTTTTCCAGTATTCTAGCTTTTTCAGAAGTGGCTTCTGTTTCTCCTTCTTCAACAATAAGGGCCGCTTCTTTTTCAGCTTCCTGGATTATAGCATCAGCCTTGCTTTGAGCTTCAGATAATATACTTGAGACAATTTTTTCTGCCCCAGAGTTCATCTAATTATTCCTCCGATTAAATTAACTGACCGAATACCATTAACAATATAGCAATCAGGAAACCGTAAATCGCCTGAGTTTCTGGTAATGCTGAGAATATAATACCTCTTGCAAACATGTCTTCATCTTCTACAACAGCACCTACTGAGGATGCAGCTGCTATACCTTGACCCATACCAGAACCGAGACCTGCAAAACCGATTGCAGCTCCTGCACCTATTGCAAGTAATCCTTGTTCTACACTAAGGTTTCCTGCACCCGCAAGTAAACCTGAGAATACTAATAATAATATAGCAATCAGGAAACCGTAAATCGCCTGAGTTTCTGGTAATGCTGAGAATATAATACCTCTTGCAAACATGTCTTCATCTTCTGCAACAGCGCCTACACTTCCTGCTGCCGCTATACCTTGTCCTAAACCTGATCCTAATCCAGCAAAACCGATTGCTACTCCTGCACCTATTGCTGCTAAAGCTGTACCTATTTGACCTTCTAATGCCATTTTATTTACCTCCTAATCTAGTAAGTTTTCTTTTTGTACGGAAAGCCCTGAACTTGGTACTTCCGCCGATGTAAAATTGACCAAAAAATTCAACGTAATGTAAACGGAGCGAATTAATAAATGCTCCAAGTGTCTGGAATGCAGCATTTACTATGTGACCACCAATGGAAACTATTGCTGCTAATATTACTCCAAGTATTGCAATTGGAACCATATCAGTCATCAAATTTGCAATTATGTTTACTGTGGTTGCTATCCCTCCAGTTGCAAGACAGAGTGCCAGCAACCTTGCGTAGGATAATATTGTTCCTAAGAATCCTGAAACATCCAAAATTCCAAGAGCTCCACTGAAGTAAACAAGCATTCCTAATGCTAGTAAAGCAAGTGCTACTCCAACGTATAACATAATTGGAACTATTCCCATGTATCCGATAGCCAGGAGAACAACACCTAAAAATAGAATTATCCATACTACTTGTTCGCCTAAAGCTTCTCTTACCTGTCCCATTCGTATATTGTCCATTGTTCCAATAATTAACCCCATTAATGTGTAAATTACCCCAACTATTAAAGCCCAGAGCAATATGTTTACAGGGTTTACAAATGAGTTAAATGCAGGTATAGTTGTTGCAAGTGCTGCATTAGGATCTCCCATGAACCATCTAGGAATAAAGTCACCAAATAAACTATTTGTAACCAGACCAAGGATGGTTGCCCATATACCACAAGCAACAAGGATCATACCTAAACTACGCATTACTTTATTAACTTTACCTAATCCAAAGACTAATACTAATCCAATTACTGCATCTAAAACTCCATATCCTGCATCTGTAAGACAGAAACCGAAGAAGAATGGGAATACTAATGCAAATAATATAGTTGGATCCGTTTCTTTATACCTTGGTGGGGAATACATGTTAACGAATAATTCATATGGTTTAGCAAAACGAGGATTATCCAGTTGAATTGGAATGTCATCTCCTTTTTCAGGGTCTGTTACTTCAATAATTGAATGTCCTTCACTAGCGGTGTTGATTATTTCAACAGTTTTGTCTAATTTCTTTTCTGGAACCCAAGCTTCTAACATTAAAGTTTTTTCTGTTTCTCCAAATGAAGAGAAAATTTCATTTCTATCTTTTTCAATTTCAAGCTGTTCTTTTAGTACGTAAAGATCATCTATCCATTGATCTGCAATATCTGCAATGTTATCCATTAACTGATTCTTTTCATTATCAATTTCATTAAGTCTGGATTCTGAATTTCTGATTATTGTATCTGGTTTTCCGGATAATGCAGTAATATCATATACTTCGAATTCATGTTTTCTTAAAAGTGATGAAACGTCACTTCCAAATTCTTTTAAAGTAACTACAATTAGTGTTTTGTAAGCATCTTTACCTTCAGATTGTTCTGAAATGACAATTTTGTCAGTTATGGTAGTTACTTCATTTTTGAATTCATTAAATGCCTGAGTTGGCATTTTCCCAGCTATTGCAGAAACGTAATGTGAATCTTTTAAATCACTAAAATCAATATCAAAACTCTTTAATTTGCTTGCAGCATCAAGAGCGTTTGAATTTTCATTTTTCTCAATATCAAGTTGGGTTATTCTTTCTTCGATTGTTTTTGTTTTTCCTTCTACTTGAGAAAGGATATTTTCTGAATAGTCAATGAGATCTGGAGCATCTAATGGCTCTACATCTCGCTTTTCTGGTACTGGTGGATTTATCATGCTTAGAATACTCTTAAGCATACTTCCTTCTTTTCTTTCTGCGGATTTCAAGAAATCAATTATTCCTGTAGTTTTCATTTGAAGAGAAGATATTTTACCAGTATAAGCAGTTGCCTTTGCTGGTTTCATTATCTGTTTCCATTCAGCATCGTTCTGAATACGTTCAGAAATATCCTGAAATTGAACAATCTCTGCTTCATGAAGAGAACTTACCACAGAATTAGAATAAGTAGCTAAAGTGAGTATTTTAAGCTTCTTCATTCTCGCGGGCTTAAACATATTCACCACTTTAATTTTTTAACTAACGAGAATCAGATTATAGTATATTTTTAACTATAATTTCAACAGCATTTGGAATCTTGCTTGTAGCTTGATTTTTTGTGTTTTTTGTGGTCTCGTCAGCATGTTTTGAAATCTGGTTGGTCTCCTTTTTTGCATTTTCTTCTGCATTAAAGAGTATTTCTCCAGTTTGTTCATGAGCTTCATTTCTTGCATTTTGAATAAGCACATTTGCTTTTTCTCGTGCATTTTCTTTCATTTCGGAGGATTCTTGCTTAGCATCCTCTATCATCTTATCGGCATCATTTTCAGCCTTTTTAATCGTTGTAATCGCTTCCGATATCGACATCATTTTAAATCACCATGATAAAACAACTCTATTTTGGGTTATATTTATCTTTTGCTATTTAATTTTAATAAAACTCAATTTAAAATTATGAAAAAGAAATTATATCAATTATTATTTTAATTGATGGGCTTAGGTTCGTCTACGCCATCGTAATGGACCTCTTCTATATCAAAGAACTTCCTAAATGGAGCTTCACGTGTTTTTTCTTCGTGTACATGTGCAATAATTCCGGGAAGTCTTCCTATCATAAAAAGTCCAGTTCCAGTGTTCCAGTCGAATCCCATATCTGAAAGAATAGCTCCATTAGCTCCATCTATATTCATTCTTATTCCTTTCTTTTCAAGAAGGATACTTTGAATTGTGAGGGCTAATTCAGTATGTATTCCATTACATTCGTTTTTAATTGCAAGCTCTATAAGTTTAGGCGCTCTTGGATCTTCATTATGGAATCTGTGCCCAAAACCTGGTATTTTCTCGCCATGTTCTAGAAACTCATTAACAATTTCTTTTGCTGCAGTTTCTACATCTCCATCATATAGTTTAATGCCTTCCTGGAGAGTTCTCATGGCATTTTCTATTGCTCCTGCATGATGCTTACCAAAAGCAAGAAGTCCTCCACCAACACAAGCGTGCATTGGAGAACCTGTAGATGCCATTACGCGAGCTGCCTGAGTACTTGGGGGTGTCACACCATGGTCACAAAAGGACACCAAGATTGAACCTAACATTTTAGCTTGAGTTTTGGTAGGCATTTCTCCTTTTATAAGTAAATAAACCATTTCCTGGAAAGAAATATTTTCGATCAGATCTTCCTGTAGATATCCTCTTGTTGTAAGCCTATTTGGTTCTACTCTAGTTATACTGGTTTTCCATTTAGGATTACCAAGCTTAAGCATGTTTTCTATTGTTTCTCTTCCTATTGCCATGATAAGTCACTCCAGATTCTGGGAAGGGAGGAATAATGATGATCTTCTTGGTTCCACACAGCAGCAGGGCCTCATGGATAGAATCCTGACACCGCTTGCTCTTTGTGGACCAATTTTAACAAAAGATCCTAGTGCAGTTACAGAACCACCCATTCCAAGGGTTCCTATCTTAGAACTATTGATGGATTCTGTGATTTCCTCTTCTATTTTAGACTGTTGATTTAAATTTCCGTGTGCCATTGCATTAATCATCAATGACGAAGCTTCAAAATGAGTTCTACCAATGCCTACAGCAGGAATGCATGGGGTGCATCCAAGCATTTGTACCTCTGATCTCATCCATGTTGATACTTCATTAAATACTTTTCTATTATCTCTCTTGTGGAAAACTCTATATGTGGAAGCCCTTATCTCTGGGCCCCCTCCTAACATTAAAACATGAATATTCACACCATTTTGTTCTGTTTTATCAAGTATAAAGGATGGAGGAATCAGTTTTCCAGGGTCTTCATGTAAACCTCTACTTTGTTCTATACGTTCAATATCATCTCCACGCACTGCCATTGGCCTTGCTGGGAGTTCTTGCAAACCTTTTTCAATTCCCAATGTGATATCCTCAAAGAAACCGCCAGGTATTTTAACTTCTTCACCTATTTCTACTAAAACATGCGGTATTCCAGTATCATCGCAAAGAGGGAATTTATTTTTGTTTGCTATTTTTGCATTTTCAATTAGTAATTCTAGCATCCATGAAGCACTTTCATTTGTTTCAATATCTAATGCTCTTTTATAAGCATCGAATTGATCCTCCCTAAATGTAGTGCTAGCTTCAATTACTGCATCTCTGATTAAATTCACTATTTCCATTTTTAAAACGTTCCTACTGGTTATGGGTTATTTTGGTATGGCTAAATCTGCTGCACCTCTTTTAGACATTACAGCATCTTCGTAGTATCTATTTATCATATCCTGAACAAGTGAAACCTGCCTTATACGTTCTCCCGCCTGTTTTTCTGTTGTATCCCATCCGTGATGTCCTGCAACTGCGCCTCCGGTTTTAAGATAAACTGGTGATGTATATCTTATTATGTCAGGAACTTCGTAGTGTCTTATAAATCCACCTGAAGATTTAGGATTTTCAGTATGAAGGTCAATTGAAATGTCGATAGCGTTTCTTATTGATGCTATCATGGGAATCTGTAAATCTCTTACTGGATTAAATGAATCTGCTCCGATTTCTTCAAGTAGTTTTGCTGAAGCTGGATTTCCATGCCCTGTATGGGCTGAAACTTTAAAATGAGTATCATTTGATATTTCACCGGCTTCGCGCATTTTTCCAAGAGTCCATAATAGCCCTTCATCGTAAACAACAATTCCTCTTATTCCAAGCTCTACGGCTCTTTTAACATCTTCTACAGCATAATAGAGGTTATCATATCCTCTTAATCTATATCCGATTCGTTTTCCTTCTTCTGTTCTTGCTGAAGCGCTAGTATCATAGGTTGCACGGGGCCCAACACTTAAAAATAACTCAACTTTTGCATCCTTTGCAATATCTGACATTTCAAGTATTTCTGAATCTGTAAGAAGCATTATTCCCTTTGTTTGAGTTACTCTATGAACTTCAACACCATATTTGTCTGTTGTATCAATAAGTGCCCTCATGGCACCTGGTTTCTGGATTCCCGGTACTTCAAATCTATATTGTGCACCATCAGGGAACCTCTTTTCTGATTCAGTTAATTTATTTTCTATTCCAATAGTTTTAAGAAAACCTTTAGTATGCATTTAATCATCACATCCCTTAAATTCTGCGTTATGTAAATATTAGTAGACAGTATACTCTAAAATGGTATCTGCTTGTAAATACTTATTTAACCCTTGTAAATTCGTTATTAAGTATTAGCATTAATTCTCTAATGTTGTAATCTTCTAAATTATCAATTATATGTAATATATGCGTATTAATGTATGGATTTAATTTATAAAACTTATCGACAAGCTCTTCTTTAGTAAATTGGTTTTCTGGCTCGCCTTTAGGTAAATCTACTTTATTAGAATAAGATCCTGCATCTGTTTTTATGATAACTTCAGATGCTCTTTTATTTGGATAGAGGTTATCAAAATTTTCACTACATTCAATAACAACTTTACTAGAAATTTCTGCTATGCATTCGTCAATTTGAAGATTATCTATGGTTACATCTTTATTTTTAAGTGCAACTGCAAGGGCGAATGGTAAACTCTGTCTAATTCCCTCAAGTGTTTTGGGATTATATCTATCATGATTAGCTGCAATTTTATAAGTTTTAACAAGTATACTTTTGATATCTTCAATTTTAAGATCATTTTGAGATATGATGTTTAATGCAGCGTCAATTGTAGAATGTAGATGTCTGCATACGGGATATTTTTTAAAATATACATTTAAAATATGATGTTCTCCCACATTAACTTCTTTTCTAGCATTATTTAAGTCACTTGTTGCTGATAAAAAGCCTTCCTTACCTTCTATTATTGTAGATGCACCGGTAAATCCTTCTATTGCAAGAAGCGCCGATAAAACTCCTGATTGTGCGGCTTTTCCCGCATGAAGATGTTTTCCCATTGATCCTGCATGATCTGATTCTAAAAGACCGCTTGCATGAGTTCCTGCTAAACCAAGTGCGTTTATTGTCTGTTCTTCATCTAAATTTAATGCACTACATGCTGCAGCAGCTGCCCCGAACGTTCCACATGTTCCTGTACTGTGGAAGCCTTTATTCCTATGTTCGGGATTAACAAGTATTCCCATAGCGATTGCAATTTCATATCCTGCTACAATTGCGCTTATGAACTCTTTTCCGTTTTTACTATATGCTTCACAAACTGAAAGTACTGCAGGAATAACGCAGACTCCGGGATGAAGCTGTGCCATCCGGTTCCCATCATCCAAATCAAGAGAATGTGCCGCAATTCCATTTGCAAGTGCAGAATCAAGAATTGTCGATTTTCCAAAACCAATTACAGTTGATTCATCATCTTTCTTAATAACTTTATTTATAAAACAAGCGCTCTTAGTTTTAGATCCCCTTAATGTAACCCCTAAAAAGTCTAAAAAGCATAATTTAGCCTGTTCTATGACTTTTTCTGGAAGTTCATCATAGTTGATGGATGTAATGTAATCTGCAAATATTTTAGTGATCATTAATCCTCAATTCTATATTAAAAATATAAAGTTTTTGATCAAAAAATGGATTAGCTTTTTAATTGCGCTGTTTTGACTCTAAAAATAAATTTTAGTATAATATTTAATTTAAAAGCTTATTATATGCAAACTAAAAATAAGAAGGATGCATTTCAAGGTTTGAAATGCAATTTAAAATAAAAATAATACTTTTTTGTTTAATCAATTAAACTAATTATTAAAAATATACTTATAATATGTGTAAAATGAAAAATTTAAAAATATAACAAAATGTGAATTAAACTTTCATTCTCACAAGTGGTTTACTTAAATGTCTTCTTGCAGATGGGGGAACCTCATAAAAACCAGGTTTAATATCTCTTTCAACCTCAATTAATTCTTTATCTCCATCACGAAGCTTTAAACCACATTTAATGCATTTATAACCTTTTTCACTTCCTGCAGACTTCATGCGTTTTCCACATTCGCAGACTGGATTTTTAGTTAAGTACGCTTTTGCAAGCTCTAAGACTTCAATTTTCTCTATATTAAGGGTCCCTTTTTCCCCAATTCCTCCGAAAACCTTTATTTTATCTCCGGGAACTAATTTTCTTATGACATCTCTAAATTCTTTTGTTGGTTCATATGCTGCACAATGAATTTCCCCAGATTCATCTTTCAAAGTAAATATAACATGTCCTCCTTCAAAAGTTAAAGGAGAATCTTTCACATTTCCTTCAATGATGTAGCACTTAAATTTCTCCATTTTAGAAATTTTATCTATTTCAACAAGATGTATGTCGGTATGTTGATTTGTCTGGAATATGGCAAACTTCTCCATGGGCTCACAAACTTTAATTATGTTGTGAGCATTTAAAACAGATTCAGGACGTTCTCCTCTTAAACCATAAAGTATAGGGCATGGAGTATGTGGTTCAATTGCAATATATTTATTGTCCCCATCTACATTATCGAAAGTATCAGGATAAGTCTCATTATTCATTTGAAAAACAGAATCATAATCAATGAGTCTCTTTTTACCATAATTTTCAGGTATTCTGTATGAAAGTAATTCATAGGTTACATCATCATCAGGGCACCCTATAGCTGCAATAGCCCCAATTATTCCTCTTCCATTTTTAAATTTGTGAAATTCTGCCCCTATTTTGTTAGCAAATTTTTCAGCATCAGCTATAGATATAATATTCCTTATAACATTAATAGAATAATTTTTAAGGTCTTCAGTGACTTCACCGATGTAGAAAACTACACCGGGATTGGTTCTATCTTCATCTAATTCAGATAATTCTTCAACTCTTTTTAAAACAATATCCTTAATTTGTTGAATTTCTTCTTCAGTTTTAACATCTACTTTAAACGATACTGCTCCATTCCCTCGAGTTTTAAATCTTGCAAATGGATTTAAACGTATTAATCGAGGATAATCAATAACTTTAAAACCAAAATGTTTAAGTTCATCAATTATAACACTACTTATATATGTAGTGCACATTCCATTTATGGAATCTGTATCATCTATACCAATATACATATACATCAAACTCACCCAAACTATATAACATCATAAAATTTACTGGTGATCTTCATGCAAAGAGATCATGTATTAAGAGAAATAAGCGAACTTCTAGCAAATCATAGTTTTGAAACTTCTCATATTTATGGTAGAAGTTGTTTTGATATGGTCGCTCGAAAAAGATTGTTGTTGCTATTACTTAAAGTTTTAATTAATATTGATGGTTTTACTGGACCTCAAGCTGAAGAAATAAAGAAACTATCAAGTACTTTTTTGGCATCTCCATTAGTTGTAGGGGTAAAATCTAAACATGAATACTTAGAAGAAGACGTTGTATATGAAAGACATGGAATACCTGTAATTGCTCCTGAAACCCTTCGAAACATGATCGTTGAAGAATATTATCCTGAAGTGTTTGCAGACAGGGGAGGTTACTTTGTTCAAGTTGATGGTGAAGCTATAAAAGAAGCCCGTGAAAGAGAAAATCTCTCACTTAAAGATTTAGCTAACAAAGCACATGTTTCCAGAGAAACCATATACAAATATGAACATGGTATGGTCAGAGCATGTCCAGAAACAGTAATAAACCTTGAAAATATTCTTAACATGAAAATTACTCTTTCTGTAGATATTTTTAAAATTCCTGAATCTGAAGAAATTAAATCAATAGATGACACTCCTAAGGAATTAGCACAACTTGGTTTTGGCATTATCCCAACTAATAGAACTCCATTCGACGCAATCGCTAAATCAGATCCTCAATTAGAGGAGCTAAAGAAAAATATTGCCATGATAACCAACATGGAAAAAAAGAGAAACCAGAAGATCTTAAAGAAAATGGCAATAAATGTTAAAGACCTTTCTGGAGTAACTGGAACTGAGGCAGTTTTCATATTTGAGCAAAATAAAAATGTGGAATGTATTGAAGGAGTTCCTGTAGTTCACAATTGGGAATTAGAAGAAATGGAGAGTTCAAAAGATCTCCTAAAAGTTATAAGAGAACGTAAAGAGTGTAGTTAAACTTATTTTTTAAGTTCTCAAGGCTAATTTTTAAGAAAAATAAAAAGAATATAGATATTATCTATTCATTTTTTAATTTTTATATCAAGACTACATATTGGCCAGTAAATTAAGTGTTTTTTCTGCTTCGGCTTCTGATGCAATTCCCACAGTAACCAAATCTACATAATCAATTTCTTTTAGGTAATCAAAACCTTTTTCAGGAGTTAATATTCCTGCAGCAAGAGTTTTTTTAGCAATAATCGTTTTATCAATTTTTTTCATTAATTCCCTTAGCTCAGCACGCTCTTTTTCAATAAATACGTCTGTGTCCATAAGATAACCTGTTTTATTTACAGGAACCATATAAATATCAAATGAATCAAGTATTGGAGATTCTAAAAGGTTCCTTGTTGTATTAAATGGTCTATGTGTTACAAGACCAGGAACTGCACCTGTTTCATTTATATTTTCAATTAAATCTCCAAGAAAACCATAATTTAGAGTATCAGTTACTGCGCCATGAATAAGCATTGAACTTGCTTCAAGTTCATTTAAAAGTGCAATATCGTCATTTTCACATTCTGGCCTTACAGTTCCAACGATATCCATTTCACAGCCATCATCTATGGCCCATTGAAGTGCTTTAACTACAGGTTCGTAAGGCACGAGTTGTATTCCTCTAATTCCAAGTTCATATGATTTTTTAATTACTTTAGTTATGTTTTCTGGTTGATTATAAAGATCAAGTTGATATAATCTCCTTCTGTGTCCAAATTGGGCAGCAGCAATAAAAGGAGAGGTTCCAAGAAGTGTTCTTGGGATTTCTTTATCTTTTACTTTTATATTTCCTTCAAACATAATAACCAGTTATTCCTTTTCCATTACAACCGCAGTACCATATGCTAAAATTTCCTGCATTATATCAGAAATGTCATTTGAATCAAAACGGACGCTTATAACAGCATTAGCTCCCATTGATCTTGCATGTTCCACCATTCTATTTAGTGCTTCATCTCTTGATTGCTCCATCATTTTAACGTATTCTTTTATTTCCCCGCCGAACATGGAACGTATCCCTGCACCAATTTGTCCTCCAAGTCCTCTGCTTCTCACTGTTAATCCATATACAAAGCCTCTAGTCTCAACTGCTCTGTATCCTGGAACATAATTAGAACTTACAACAATGAAATCATCAATTTCCATATGAATGCCTCCTATTAAATATAGGAATGACTATTTCATGAATTCATTAAAATATTTTTTGAATATCTTCGAACTGTTCTCCCATCCACCTATATACATTATATCCTTTAATTGTGTCTTTAAGACCATTCGAACGATTTTTACGTTCTTCTTGATTCATTGTAACAGCTTTATATATGGCATCCGCAGTTTCTGAAATGTCAAATGCATTAATATTTAATGAGTAGTCTTTAAACTCATCATAAGCCCCTGTAGTTTCTGATATTATCAAAACACCATTGGTTTCATTTACAGCGCTACCTTCTTTTGGAACAATGTTCATGCCGTCATGTATAGAATTTATTAGAAGACAGTCATAATTTTTGAGTGCTGCAGTTACAAGGGAATATTCGGCATCAAAATGAGGTACTATTGGTTTCCATCCGTTTTTAGAATCAGCAGCATACTTTTTATTCATTTTTTCAATAGCCTCGTTTACCAAAACTTTATAATCTTGATATTCCTTTACATTTTCACGAGTTGACCTTCCAGTTATGAAAAGTGTTACTTTTTCCTTAAATTCTGGATGTTTTTGGAAGAAAAGATCATAGGCTTTAAATCCTCTTATAATATTTTTACTGGGGTCTGTTCTTTCTGTTCTGTAAATTAAAAAATTATCCCCTTTAATTTTCCTTACATATTCTTCTTGTTTTAGCACTTCTTCAGATTTAGCAAGTTCTTCAAGTTTTGAACTATCAACAGAAATAGGATAATCTCTTACAAATATCTCTCGACCATCATAGTGAACTATATTTTTGTTAAAGTCAACTTCATCTGCATAGTTTTCACATGACATTAAAAAATTCTTTACATATCTTTTGATATGAAAACCAAGATGATCATTAGATAAAAGCCCTTCAATTATGTCTTTTTGAACATTCCTTGGAAAAACAGTAAAATAATCGGGTTGAGGCCACGGAATATGGATGAATTGGCTTAAAAATATATCATCAATTTTTTCACGGATACATGCAGGGCAGGTTTGTAGGTGAGTATCTTGAAGCATAATCAGAGGTTCTTTATCGCTTAATTTTATTTCTTCAACTATTTTGTCTGCAAACTGTATATTTACGTGTTTATAGCTTTCCCACGCTTTATGGGCATAATCATCAATTTCAGGAGTATAAGCTAAATCCCACATGTAGTGGTGTATAAACCAGAGTAATGGATTGTGAATAAAATTATAAAATTCATTGTATTTTTCAGGATCCAGTAATATTAAAGGGACCCAGAATTTTGGATTATCCCTTGGAATTGGAATTCTATTTTCAGGAAATTTTTGTGCAACTTCTCTATCTGTATCGCTCATGGCACTTGCTATCCATGTACCGCCTACTTTTTCCATAACTGGAACAAGAGTAGGTACTATTCCCCCAGCACCTGTTTGCATCCCTATTTTGCCATCAACCGTCTTATAAAATTCAACAGGTCCTCTATTAGATGCGACAATTAAATTTTTATCTTCTAAGAATTTTTGAGTTTCTTTAGTTAATCCTTGAATTTTAACTTCCTCCTGGATAGCTTTTCTATATTATTACTTCTTATTATTATATGTCATAACAGATTTAAATTTATTTGGATATTTACCATAATTAGATTAAAATGCAAACTGAAAGTTAACAGTTAAAAGAATAAAATTAAGGAAATTAGTTTTTATTGAAAAATTAAAATAGGAAATAAAAAATCAATTTTAACTTTTTAATGAAATTATATTCAGTATAACTTTCGAATATCATCAAATTGATCTTGCATCCATATATACACATTTCTTTTACGAACTGTGTTTTTAAGTCCTTCAATGAGTCGTTTTCTTTCTTCTTGACTCATCATTATGGCTCTGTAGATTGCATCTGCTGTCTGCGAAATATCATATGCATTAATAATGATAGAATAATCTTTAAGCTCTTCGTATGATCCTGCGCCGTTGGACATTATTAAAACTCCATTATTTTCATTAACAACTGGACCTTCTTTTGCAACAATATTCATGCCATCTACAATGGGATTTACAAGAAGGCAATCATAATGTTTAAATGCGGCTGTTACAAGATTGTAATCCGCCTTAAAAACCTGTTCAATTGGATTCCATCCATCTTTAGAATACCTTTCATTGATAGAATCAATGATTCTGTATGTTTCATCTCTGTAATCACAATATTCTTTTATCTGTTGTCTTGTGGGCATTCCAGTTGATAGAAATTTTACTTTTCCATGAAATTCCGGATGTTTTTCTAAAAAGAGCTCGTATGCTTTGAATCCCCTTATGATGTTTTTGCTTAAATCTGCCCTGTCTGTTCTGTAAATTAAAAAGTTATCTCCTTTAATTTCTTTTATAATTTCTTCTTTTTTAAGCACCTCGCTGCTTTGAGCATTCTGGGCAAGACTTTTATCATCAACTGAAATTGGATAATTCTTCACTGAAATAACGCGTCCGTCATGCCATATTTTGTCATTATCAAAATCAACTTTATCTACATAATGTTCGCAAGTATATAAAAAATTCTTTACATATTTTTCTATGTGAAATCCGAGTATATCATTAGCTAATAGTCCTTTAATTATTGATTCTTGCATATATTCTGGAAGTATACTAAAATATTCTGATTGTGGCCATGGAATGTGTACAAAATGGCTTAAAAATATGTCATCAATTTTTTCTCGAATATGTCCGGGACAGGTATAGAGATGATAATCCTGCAACATTATTAGAGGTTTTCTGTCATCATTTCGAGCTTCTTCGACTATTCTATCTGCAAAAAGCTGGTTTACATAAACATAGCTGTCATGCCATGCTCTGTGGATATTATCATCGATTACTGGGGCATAAGGTGTATCATACATATAATGCTGAACAAACCACAGGAGAGGATTACTTATTACACTATAATAAGTCTCATAGATTTCAGGGTCTACAGCTATAAAAGAAATGCAAAATTCAGGACTTTCTTCAGGAATGGGTACAAGACATCTATGATGATCTTCTGCCATTTTTCTATCGCCTTCAGTCATGGCGCTTGCAACCCATGTACCATTTACAGCTGTCATAAATGGGAGTAGTGTTGAAACAAGACCTCCTGCACCTCTTTTCATTTTTAATTCATTACCCTCAACATGAAATTCAACTGGCCCTCTATTTGAGGCCACAATGAAGTTTTTATCCTTTAAAAACTCTTCTATTTGCTTATGGGTGTTATTATGTGAAATCTAAATTCCCCCTTAATAATTATCAATGCTTTATTATTATAATGTATATTATCAAATTTAAACTATTTTCATTTAGTTAATCTTCGGGGAATTGGATAAGTTAAAATAGTTTAAATTGACTCATTATAATATGTAGGACAAAATAATTTCATTAATTTAACAAAATAACCAAAATGAGTGGTGAAATAATGAGTCAAAAAGTCATTATAGCTGATCAAATAAATGAAAAAGGAATAGAGGACCTTAAAGAGGTTGCAGAGGTTGTTGTAGATACTGCAATAACACAAGAAGAGCTTATAAATAAAATTAAAGATTTTGATGCTATTATAGTAAGAAGTAGAACCAAAGTTACTCGTGACGTAATAGAAGCAGCTGAAAAGCTTAAAATAATAGCAAGGGCAGGTGTAGGTGTTGATAATGTAGATGTAGAAGCAGCTACAGAAAAAGGGATAATGGTGGTTAATGCACCAGAATCAACATCCATTACTGTTGCAGAACATGCATTTGGTCTTATAATGTCCCTTGCAAGAAAAATTTCAATAGCTGATAAATCAGTCAAGGAAGGTAAATGGGAAAAGGGCAGATTCATGGGTATGGAACTTTATGGTAAAACCCTTGGTATTATCGGTATGGGTAGAATTGGAACTCAGGTTGCAATAAGAGCCAAAGCATTTGGAATGGACATAATGGTCTATGATCCATATATAACTGAAGAAGCAGGAGCAGAGCTTGGTGTTACTGTTGTAGAACTTGATTATCTTCTTAGAAACTCTGATGTAATGACCATACATGTACCTCTTACTCCTGAAACAAAGCACCTTATAGCAGCAAAAGAATTTGAAATAATGAAAGAAAATGCTATAATTGTAAACTGTGCAAGAGGAGGTATAATTAACGAAGAAGACCTTTATGATGCTCTTAAAGAAGGTCAAATAGCTGGCGCTGGACTTGATGTGTTTGAGCAGGAACCTCCAGAAGGTAGTTCTCTTTTAGAACTTGACAATTTAGTTGCAACTCCACATATAGGTGCATCAACTAAAGAAGCACAGAGGGACGCTGCAATTATAGTTGCAAACGAAGTTAAGAAAGTCTTAACTGGCGAAGCTCCTAAAAACGTTCTAAACATGCCGGTTTTAGATCCAGAAACATTCCAGGCCATTAAACCATACTTACAACTTTCTGAAAAACTAGCTAATTTCCTTATTCAGGCAGCAAAAGGAAATATAACTGAAGTAGATATAACTTACTGTGGAGAACTGGCAGATTTCCCTAGAAAAGATGTACTGAGCAGAACAGTACTAAAAGAAACCCTTAATTCTATCCTTACTGAGCCAGTAAACATGATAAATGCACCTACAGTTGCTAAAAATAGGGGCATTATCATTACTGAAAGTAAAAGAAGCGAAGCAGAAGGATATAAGAGTCTAATTAAAGTTAAAATAAAATCTGATGAAGGCGAACTAAGTATCGAAGGAACTGCAACTAAAGAACCAAGAATTGTAAGAATTGATGAATATTGGGTTAATGTAAAACCTAAAGGAACAATGGTTATAACTCGATACAAAGATATACCTGGAAGCATCGGTACAATTGGAACAAAGCTTGGAGAACATGGAATAAACATAGCTAAAATGCAGGTTGGTAGGCAGGAACCTGGTGGGGAAGCTGTAATGGTATTAACCGTGGATCAAAAAGTTCCATCAGAAGTAATCGATGAGATTAGGGACTTAGAACATGTTTACGATGCCGTATATGTTCAGCTCTAGAAAAAAATTAGTTTAAGCTTTCTAAGCTTATTTATTTTTATTTTTGAAATTCTTAAAAAAAATAAAAAGATTTTTATCCTTCCGCAACGAAAACTCTTTGATTTTTCGTGAGGACTTTTTGATCAAACCCCCAGAAAAAATCTTTGATTTTTGCGGCCGAGAAACGAAGTTTCTCCGGCTTTTTTCTCTGAAAAAAGGTTTTTTTAAATTATTTTATAATTTACTGGTTCTCCAAAGTTACTATAAGCTCTGATACTCTCTTTATTATATGGTTCTGCAATAATTATGTGAAAGAACCCTTTTTTTGAAAAGAACTTTAAATCTGCATCTGATGGGCTTGCACTGTAACCTGGATGACTGTGAACTGATCCTACAGAATTAACAGTTAAGGGCTGCATGAAAATCTGCATAACAGCTCCTTCATTAGAAGTTTCGATAGGTAAAAAGATTAATCCAGTTATTTCAAGTACATGTTCTTTTATTTTACCTTCTAAAAGTGCCATAAACTCTTTAGGATAAGATTCCTTAGCAATATTTATTATTTCATCTATAACTTCTTTATCAACATGTGTTTCCTCAATTTCCTGCCCTGAAGTTCCTAATAACTTTCCTAATATGTTGTTTAATTTCATTTTATCATTAAGTTGTTTAGATAATTTTAATATATTAATAAAAAGATATCGTATATTAATTTCAATTTACTCTAAAATTAAAGTTTCGTTAAAAAATAATTCATCAAAAAGTGGTAAATAAGTGTCAATAAAAATTCTTTTTCGTTTTGACTGTACATATTTCTTCTCTATTGGGTTATAGCCTTCAATAATTTTCTCTTTTTTGTATATTCCAATTCCTCTTCGCTGCCATGCTGGAAGTTCAGCTAGATTTATGTTTCTTTCAAATAAAACATCGTGAAGACTGCTGCTTTTTTTCTTATTTAGAATATTCATAGCTTCTTCTTTACTAAACTCTTTTCTAAGTGTCCAATATGCATATCCATTAATGCAATTCCGCCAGGCTTCATTTTGACGCTCTTTAAAATATTCAATAACCATATCTTTTGAAAGTGGAATAACTCTTGAATCAAATGATATTGTTTTTTCAGTGAGTTTTCCATTATTTAAAAGATTTTTAGTAAAACTTCCAGAGATAAAGCTTGCAAAAACAGAATTCAATTTTTCAATTCTTCCACTAAAGGGTATATCCGAAAGAAGAATGTTTATCTCATCAGAAAAAGTGTAAATGAATGCAGGATTAAATTCTTTAAAGAAATCTTTTGATGTATGAACCATAATTTCTGTAAACTGATGATCATAAGGTTTTTGAAACTTCAGATCATGAGATAACTTAGAAAATGTTCTTCCATCTATCCTCATCACAATATGTGATCCACATGGAATTTTTAAGTTTGAAAAAATTTCACATTCTTTCATATTCATCATAAAAAGATAGATTAGTTTACTATGTCCCTACAATTAAATTTTCATTTAAGCTCTTTAAAAGCTTTATAGCAGAATAAGCAGCTAATACACTTGTCTTAGGATTCATTGAGCATCTAATATTTTGAGTAATGGTCTTAAATTCTCCAGAATCTCCAATAACATGAACTTCATGCATATTTCTATCTACTGAAGGATCTGCAATTATTTTAACATTGACATCTTGACCACAGGCTAGACTCAGTGCTGCAGCCACATTAATATTTGTAGGAAATTCTTTAACTGCATCAGATGCCTTTCCTTCATATAGAATAGTTTCCCCGTCTGCTTTTATACCTAAAGATTTAGGTGGTTTTCTTGTAACAAGGGATGCTTCTCTTATTTTACCAATAGAAGCGGCTTTAATCCCATCTAAACCAACGATAGCTCCTGAAGGTGCATATATTTTAGCACCCTTTGAGGCTGCAATATTTTCAAGCCGTTCTTTAAGTTTTAAATCCATTAAAGCCCCAATACTCATTATCAGAACATTTATTCCATTTTCTAATATAGTTGGGACAATTTCATACACTGATTGAGGAGAAGCAGCTTCAACTACCAGATCTACTTTATCCAGCATATCTTCAATATCAAGAATTACTGTACCGTCGACTTGAAGGGCTAAATTCTCAGCCCTTTCGATGTCTCTATCATAAAAATATTTAAGATCAATGCCTAATTTCCCTTCAACTGCAAAATTAGTCATTATATTGGCTATAGCGCCACAACCTATAATTCCAACTTTCATATCTTTCACTGTGATTGTACAGATGGAGTAGTTGCAGTTGATACTTCAGGACTAATTAAAATAATATCTCCTACAGCCTGAACTCGATCATATGGTATATCAACGGTTCCTTCTTCTTTAAGTGGTCTTATTTCGTCAGCTTCAGGAACAAAACGCATGCTTGTTTTAATAACATCTCTTATTCCCACACTTCTTTTATCTGCGGCCATTGCTCTTGCTTTTAGAACAGATACTCTTCCTTTTTTAATGTTTAATATAACGTCCTGGACTCTTCCAATATATTTTCCGCGTGTTGTGTACACATCTAAGTTGTATAGGCTGGATAAATCGACCATTTTTTACCACCACATGTTTTAACATTTTTTATATAAATTTAAATAACTATGTAAGATTTAAACTATTATCTACTTAAATATTTCGAAAATCAGCGACTTATTTTAACAATTTCTTCTTAAAACATAAATTTATAATGCTTCAAATTAAATTATCTCTAAATCAATTTAAAGATTATAAAGAACTCTAAATTATTTTGCAATAAGTTTAATGGTGATTCAATGTGGGATACAAGTAAAGATTACAGATTATTATTAGCAGAAAAGTCAGTAGATCTCTTTTTAAGAACATTAGAAGGTGCAAATTTAAAGGGAAGATGGAATAAACGGCAAGTTGTACAAAATGCTAAAGACATGGTTCCTGAAATCCAGTCATTATATTACTCATATCTTGAACCTGCTGATTTAGCTCAAGCTCCCCAAATAATTTCTATTAAACAAAAAGCAGATGTTATAATAGAAAATTTAGGTGGAGAAAGTTGGTATAAACATTTTTTAGGCCTTGTAAGTAAAGATGAAAAAAGTAAGTTAGAAGAATCAATCGCTAAAATTAGGTTTTTTTTAAATACTATACTGAATATTGACAAAAGATTAGCTCTTGGCCCAATAGATGATCCTATTGTAGCTATTGATATCAAAGTAGGTGAAGTTGTGAGCTTTGGAGGACATCCAAGCGCAGATAGCTTACTCGTTTGCAATGTAAACATTAAAAGAGCAATAACTGTTGTAACAAATGATCTTGAGGTTAAAGATTCTAATAGAGTTGCAGTTGCAATGCTTCCCCCTACAAGCTTTATGGGAGTTACCAGTGAAGGAATGTTTTTAGGTGCGGGTGAGGGAGTTTTAAAGGATGTTCAAGGGGAAATAGGTGGAATGCCTAAAGGGATCCCACTTGAAGCGCTTAATGAAGCACGGAATTTTGTAGAGACATTCATAAATTCCTAACAGTGATTGGGAATTTATGAGCACCGAAAACGTAGTTTTCGAGGGCGTTTTTAAAATGAATAATTATTGAATTTTTGTTGGCACCGTTTTTTGATTTAACACTCAATTTTCATTTTTTGTTACCATAAATCTTTATTTTCAACGGATTCTAAAAGTTCCCAAATATCTCAGATGTTGGGGATACTAAAAAATCCCTCAACTTCTTTAAATTTCGGGCAGAAAAAATCTTAGATTTTTTCATGCTTCGAATTTTTGAGCGGTTGATCATTCCTTTTATTAACTTTTAGAAAGTTGATTTATTATGATAAGTTTTGCTTTTGTCATATCCTCAACAGCATATTTTATGCCTTCTTTTCCCATTCCGCTCATTTTACATCCACCAAATGGCATATTATCTGCACGATAAGTTGATTGTTTATTTACAACTACAGTGCCTGCATCTATTTCATTTACAGCTTTTAAGGCACTATTTATATTATTTGTAAATATACTTGCTTGCAAGCCATATTTTGTGTTATTTGCAATATCAATGGCTTCTTCAATTCCATTTACTTTAATTAATGGAGCTATAGGGCCAAATGTTTCTTCTTGAACGACTTCCATTTGTGAATTAACATTATCAAGAACAGTTGGGGTGTAGAATGAATTTTCACGTTTTCCACCGCATAACAATTCTGCACCCTCTTTTAAAGCATCATCAACTTTTTTTTCAACAACAATAGCTGCTTTTTCATCAATAAGAGGGCCTATGTCAGTATTTCGATTAAGTGGATTTCCTAATTTTAATTTTAAAGTTGCTTTAACAAACTTATCGGTAAATTCATCTGCAATTTTTCTATCTAGAATTATACGTTTTACTCCAATGCATACTTGCCCTGCATAAAGATAAGAACCAATTACTGCTGCATTAACTGCTGCTTCAATATCTGTATCATCAAGTACAATTAATGGATCATTTCCACCAAGTTCTAAGGTTAATTTTTTCATCCCTGCATTTTTTGATATATTTAAACCAGTTTTTACACTTCCAGTAAATGAAATCTTATTTATTCCTTTATTTCTTACAATTTCGTCCCCTACATCGCTTCCAGATCCTGTAATTGCATTGATAACTCCTGGCTCAAAGTATAAATTCATAATCTCAGCTAACTTAAGTGCTGCAAGAGGTGCTTGTGTGGATGGTTTTAGCACTACTGCATTTTTTGCAGCAATAGCAGGCATTGTTTTATGAATAACAAGATTTAAAGGAAAATTAAAAGGAGTAATCGCTCCAATAACCCCTAGGGGAATTCTTGAAGTAAATCCAATTAAATCCTCTCCACCAGTACATGCATCTAATGGTATTGTTTCCCCGTAAATACGTTTTGATTCTTCTGCAGAAAGTAATGTAGTTTGTATAGAACGTTCTACTTCTCCTTCTGATTCTTTAATTGGTTTACCGCAATCAATACTGATTAATTTAGCAAATAATTTTGAATTTTTTTTTATTTCATCACATATTTCATATAAACTTTCTGATATTTCCCTTGATGAAATGTTTTTTAATACATTAGAAGCCTCATTTGCAGCAATAACTGCATTTTTTACATCTTTACGGTTTCCATTAGGTACAGTATCTATAATTTTATTATTAAATGGATTTTTAATCTCAAGCTTGTCTGGTCTTTCAATTAATTTACCATTAATAATCATGTCCATATTATATGCCTCAAAAATAAAATTAAGAAAAAAATAAAATATCTTATAATTGTTTAATTTTATTTGTTAAGTTCTTGAGTTTATTATTTACATCTGTTGTATCATTTTGAGTAATTTCATCTCCAAGTCCTGAAAGATAGTTCTTATAATAAATTGCTGCAATAATAGCAATTACAATTATACCACCAAAAAGTAGTATAAGTTCTGCTGCCCCCTGACCATTTTCATCTTTTAATATCTGCATCTTTAACACCTATTTAAGCTCCAAATAAAAATTTCCCTGCAAAATTTTGCATTACATAAAATACTGCATAAGCTGCTGGAACCAGAAGTAGTGCATATTTAACTCCTTTTTTTGCGCTCCCATACATAACAATACCAATTAATAAACTGGCTATTATTGAATGAATAATTATATAGCCGCTTGCAGCGGTTACTGCGGCATCGGCCATTGGATTTACCTTACCTGCAGCTTCAATAAATTCATTGTATGTCATTATCATCCCTAAAGCAAATGGGGCTGCTATAATTGCTGCAATCATTAAAAACATGACTGACATCATTACATTTGCTTTTCTTTCCCTCTTTAAGGCCAATACTGCTCTTAAATCTTCAGCTACAGTTTCAATTACATCTGCTAAACTTCCACCAGTTCTTCTACCTTCAAGTATCATTCTAAATGTTCTATCTAAATTTTTAGACTTTAAACGTTCACTCATTGCCATTATAGCTTCATCGAATGTACTTCCAATTTTTATTTCAATTACTGCTCTTTTAAGTTCATCAGTTAGCGGGCCACTGCCGTGTCTGGAAACGTCTTCAAGGGCACTTTCAAGACCAACTCCTGCTCTTATTAGAGATGCGACTTGCCTTAGAAAGTCAGGAGTATTTTGCTCAATTGCATCAACCCTTCTTTCCATCATAAAGAATAAATAAGCTCCAATAAGTGCATTAGGTACTATAAAACCAATGGGAACTGCTAAAAGGGTATTAATACCTAGAAGTAATGCTAAAAAAAATGATATAGTTGCTAATCCTATGCCTGCTGTAAGTCCTAATGTAATTAGATCAGATGCTTTTACATACATCCCGCATCTTATAAGAGTTTCCTGGATTTTAATAATATATTTTTCAGGTATAATATTATCTATGATGTTTGATACGGGTGATAGAACACTGGGTATTATTGCCATTTTTTCACCTATTATATTCTATCATTGTATATAATAATATATGTTAGTATTTTACAAGATGATTTAACCATATTATTCGAATATGAATTTTTAGGTAATAAAAATCTTTATAAAAATTTAAATGCTTATTTTTGTATCAATTCTGTTTAAAACATTTCCTTTATTTGTTATGTGTACCATATCTTCTATTCTAACTCCAAAATCATTTTCAAGGTAAATACCGGGCTCTATAGTTATAACCATTCCTTTTTGAAGCTTTGCCGTTTCACGTTTCGATAAGGATGGACCTTCATGGACTTCCAGTCCAACACCATGTCCAGTTGAATGTATGAATGATTTACCATAACCGTATTCCTCAATTACATCTCTTGCTACTTTATCAATATAAGATGCCTTTATTCCAGGTTTAACTTCCTTGATTGCACTCATTTGGGCTTCAAGAACAATATCAAATATTTCTTGATGTCTTTCAGTTTCAATTATTGTTCTTGTAGTATCAGAACAATAATTATTGTATTTAGCTCCCCAATCGATTACAATGGGCCTTTCAAGAGATTCATTAGTTACTTCTGCATGTGGTAATGAAGAACGATTACCTGAAGCCACTATTGTATCAAATGCAGCTTTAGGTGAACCATTTAATCTCATATTATATTCTATTTCTGCTGCAATTCTGTTTTCACTTTTTTTATCAAACTCAACTTGTTTGATGGATTTCTCAGCAATTTTAAGTGCATTTATAATATGATTTAATTCTTTATCTGTTTTAATTTGTCTCATTTCTTCAACAATTTGTGTAGTTTTATAATTTAAAGAAAAATCCTTTTTTAGTCTATTGAATGTTTCAAGGGTTATTGAACCTTCAATCCCAACTGTACCTTTAAGCATTTCTTTTATTTTATCTAAAGATTTTAATTCCTCAACAAGAATAGTTGAATTTAATTCTGCAGCTTCCATGTCCATTTTAGAAGTAAAAAGTATAGGTTCTTCTCTTATTAATAAAATTGAAGAGCTTGATGGCTTAAAACCTGCTATATATGTAATATTATATGGATTTAAAACAAGTAACGCGTCTAAATTGTTTTCATGCATTTTATCAATTATTTTCATAAGTGCTCCTCATAAATTTTCTTTTATCATTTGCATAATTTTTTCCATTACTCTTTTGGGGACTTTACGTTCTATAGGTCGTGGAATGTAGCCAAAATCAGGATCTTCAAATTCTAAACCTTCAAAATCAAATTTATAGTCATAGCGAGGTATAAAATGCCAGTGGACTTCAGGATTGGGAGAGTGCTCGCGATAAGCAGAATTCATAAAGCAGCTCCAATTAAATAGTGTAGGATTAAATGTTTTTTTAATTGTTATTTCTAATTTATCTATAATTTCTTTAAAATCATCCCATTCCCTGGATTTTAGTCCTTTTAAATCACTACAATGCCGCTTAAGCACTACGACACATGTTCCAAAATATCTCTGACTTGGAGCAAGGTATATTTGCCAGTATTCAGTTTCATAGATTATATTTCCATATGCACCGGGAATTTGACAGTATTCGCATTTTAATTCCATTTTCTTACCTAAATTATATTTGAATTTAATATGATTAATTTTTATCTCTATAAATTTAATATCTCCATGAAATTTTATTTTTTTGTTTAGTTAATTAACAGTACTATCTCTTAATTTCTATTACAATAAATTTAAATTGAAAACAGACCAACAAAAAAACATACAATACGGGCATTTAAAGTGCTAATGTTAATTAAAAATAGGGGTAAGATAATGAATATTCCAAATATGGAACTTAGAAAATTTGTTGCACCCGAATTTATATTTGGTATAGATGCAAGAATGCTTGCAGGGATATATGCTAAAAACTTTGGGGCACAAAAAGTTTTAATAGTTACTGATCCCGGAATAATGAATGCCGGATGGGTTGATGAGCTTTTAGTGATTTTAGATAACGAAAAAATTCCATATGAGATATATTCCAATGTAACTCCTAATCCTCGAGAAAAAGAAGTAATGGATGGCGCTAAAGTTTATAAAGATAACGAATGTAATTCCATAGTTGCAATTGGCGGTGGAAGTGCAATGGATTGCGCTAAAGGTATTGGCATAGTAAGTTCAAATGGGGGAGATATCCTTGAATTTGAAGGTGTAGATATGATCTCGAATTCTATACCTCCTTTAATTTGTATTCCAACTACTTCAGGATCCTCTGCTGATGTTTCACAATTTGCAATAATTGAGGATCAAAAGAAGAGAGTAAAGATAGCAATTATAAGTAAAGCAGTTGTTCCCGATGTTGCATTAATTGATCCAGTTACTACAACTACAATGGATGAATATCTTACTGCCTGCACTGGAATGGATGCCTTAACTCACGCTTTTGAAGCTTATGTATCTAATGCAAGCTCTCCAATAACTGATATTCACGCACTGGACGCAATTGAGCTTATTTCTTCAAACCTTGTTAAAGCAATTGAAAATCCTGAGGACCTTGCTTTTCGAGGGAAAATGATGCTCGGAAGTCTGGAATCAGGTCTTGCATTTTCAAATGCAAGCCTGGGAGCAGTTCATGCAATGGCCCACAGCCTTGGAGGATTTCTGGATTTACCTCATGGAGAATGTAATGCTATTTTGTTAGATCATGTTGTTAATTTCAATTTTAAAACAGAACCTATGCGTTATGAACGTATAGGTCAAAAAATGGGACTTAATTTGAATGATATGTCTTCTGAGGAGAAAAAACAAGCTATTATAACTAGAATAAAATCTTTAAAAAAAGAAGTAGGTATTAATACGACTCTTGGTAAAATAGGAGTTAAAACTAAGGATATAGAAGTTCTTTCCAAAAATGCAATGGAAGATCCATGTATTATAACAAATCCACGCAGACCTAGAGATAGAGAAATAGAAAAAGTATTTTTCAATGCACTTTAAGCAAAGGAGTACAATTCAGATGCAGTCTACTGATGACAATTGGAATTCATTACGTGAAAAAATAATTGGGCTGGGCGAATGTTCTATCCATAAAAGTTATTATCCTGAACTTCAAGAGCAAATGAAGGAATTAAAGAGATTCAGAACTCTCTTAGATCATACTAAGGATGCAATTTTCCTTATAGACACATCTTCAGGTTTAGTTGTGGATATAAATAGCTCAGTGTTAAATCAATTAGGTTATGCTCGCGAAGAAGCGCTTCAAATGCATTTAGAATATTTTATTTCAGGTAACACAGACCAGATAAAAAATATTCTGGAAAATCTAAAAATCAACAAAAATAGCTTAAATAAACAAAATATAACCACTTCCATTTTAAAAAATAATGGAGAAAAATTTCCTGTAGAAATCAACATAAGTGCAGTGGAATTTGACGATGAATTATATGCAGTTATGGTGGCTAGAGATATAACTGAACGTAATGAGGCTCAAGAGGCATTAAAAAGAAGTGAAAAAAAGTATAAAGTTTTATTTGAGTCATCTATAGATTATATCGCATTAATAGATCTTGAAGGTCGAATAATTGATATTAATAAATCCATAATGCACATTGTTGACATGCCAAAGGAAGAATTGATTGGTAAAACGTTTACTGAGATAGGATTAGTTCCAAAAGAAATTGGAAATCAATATAATGATAAATTTAAACAAATGATTGAAGGAAATAATTCAGAATCATTAGAAATCACAATAACCGATAGTAGCAATGAAAAAAGATTCATGGAAGTATATGCATCTCTTTTAAAGAAATATAAAGCTAATTCAGCAATACAAATAATAGCACACGACATAACAGAACGAAAAAAAAGCAGAAAAACAAGTTAAACGATCTTTAGATGAAAAAGAAATTTTATTAAAAGAAACTCATCATAGAGTTAAAAATAACTTACAAATAATAAGCTCACTTCTTAACCTTCAATCTGCATTTGTCGAAGATAGAGATGCTTTTGAAGTATTTAAAGAAAGTCAAAACCGTATTAAATCAATGGCATTAATTCACGAAAAATTATACCAGTCAGAGGATTTAACAAGAATAGATTTTGCAGAATACATAAGAAGTCTCGTATTTCATCTTTTCAGGTCTTATTCTGTTGATTTGGGTACTATCATTCCTATTATAAATGTTGAGGATGTTCTTTTTGACATTGATATATCTATTCCATGTGGACTAATCATAAATGAACTGGTAACAAACAGTTTAAAATATGCGTTCCCTAAATTTAGGGATAATATCTCAGATGGTCATAAAAATAAAATTAAAGTTGATTTGCGTTTAAATGGTGAAAAGACTATACTAACAATAAGCGATAATGGTATTGGTCTTCCTAAGGGGTTGAATTTTAATGATACACGAACATTAGGTCTTAAATTAGTAAATATTCTTGTGAATCAAATTGGTGGTAAAATAGAAGTTGAAAATAGTAAGGGGGCCGAATTTAGGATCGAATTTTAACTTTTTTTACATATATGCTCCATAAATAATCTATATTTTAATTTAAATATATAGTTATAATTATTTATGACTTTAAGCACAAAATATTAATTTCATAGCTCAAATTAGAAAGTATTTTATACATTAAATCACATTTTCTATATTATGGTTAAGTTTACTGCGCAAGAGATCAGAGATATTATAATATCAATGTTCGTTATCTCTCTTGCTTTTGCTTTTATATTTTCCGGACGCGATCTAAGTTTAACAATCCTTTTAATACCGCTAACGTTTGTTGTCGTTGGATTAGGCTTCGTATTACATGAACTAGCCCATAAATTTGTTGCTATAAGATATGGTTATTGGGCAGAGTATAAAATGTGGGTTCAAGGTTTAGTTTTAGCCCTGATTACTGCATATTTTGGAATTGTTTTTGCAGCACCGGGAGCAGTATATATTCATGGTAATTACATAAAAAGCAGTGAAAATGGTAAAATATCTCTTGCAGGTCCCCTAACAAACATAATTTTAGCAGCCCTGTTTTTAGTTTCTGCATCTCTCCTTTCAAGCATAGGATTGGCGCGTATAGCTATTCTTGGAGCAACAGTAAACAGCTTTTTAGCTGTATTTAATTTAGTACCATTAGGAATATTTGATGGGGCTAAAGTTTTCAGATGGAATCCAATAATATGGATCGTTATAATGGGTGTTGCTGTATTATTATGGATATATACTACCTTTGGAATTAGTTTTATTTAAATAATAGATGTTCATTTAAATTTCCGGTGATTCAATGTTCAAAGAAGTTCCAGTAAAATATTCAGGATGCACTCATAGAGCAATTAATCCCGAAGAAACAATAAGACGAGTAAAAGGCAAATTAAAGACTGCTGGAGTTACAAGAATTGCAGAAATAACTCATCTTGACCGTGTTGGAATACCTGTTTATTCTGCAATAAGGCCATCTGCTGCAGAAGGTGCAGTTAGCATTTATGCTGGAAAAGGTGCCACTAAAGACCAGGCAAAAGCATCTGCAATGATGGAAGCGTTTGAGAGATATTCAGCAGAACCTCACGAACATCATGTTAATACTAATGCTCTATGTGGGTTTTTCGATGAAATAGGGAAATGTATAAATCCTGAATCACTCATTTTACCTAAATTACCTTTTAATCCTCAAGAAAAGGAACTGAAGTGGATAAAAGCAATAAATATAAAGGATGATAATGAATATCTGATCCCTGCAGATTCTGTATTCCACCCATATGTTTCAGAAAATGTTAATTTATTTAAATCAAATACAAATGGTCTCGCATCAGGAAATGAGATAGAAGAAGCCATATTTCATGGAATGACTGAAGTTATCGAAAGGGATGCATGGAGTTTATTTGAGGCAAAAAGAAAAGATGCTCCTCAAATTAATCTTGAAAATATTGATAATCTCCTAATTAGTGAAATAGTTGAAAAATTTAAAGAAGCAGGAATTGACATTAAAGTGATTGATTTAACTTCTGATGTTGAAATGCCTACAATTGCGGCTGTTTCAGATGATACTATTTTAAAAGACCCTGCACTTTTAACTTTAGGTGTTGGAACACACTTAGATCCTGAAATAGCAGTACTTAGGGCTTTAACTGAAGTGGCTCAAAGTAGGGCAACTCAGATTCATGGAACAAGAGAAGATACAACTCGTGCAGTTTTCATGCGAAAAGCGGGTTATGAACGTATGAAACGAATAAATAAGCACTGGTTTGGTGAATCATCAGAAATAATTGAATTAGATCAAATTAAAAATAGGTCTGGAAAATCATTTAAGGATGATATAGAAACTTCAATGATTTTGCTTAAAAAAGCAGGCTTTGAAGATGCTCTATTTGTGGATTTAACAAGACCGGAAATAGAAATACCTGTAGTGAGGGCTATAATTCCGGGAATGGAAGTTTATTCAGTAGATCCTGATAGGATAGGGAAAAGACTTGTTAAACAATCAAAAAGATGTTAAAAGAATACTGCGCTGGGCTTTAGCAGTTGTAACAATTATTATCATTATTTCGGGACTTGGAATTAATTATTACACTACCATAGAATACCTCACTTTTGGATTATTATCTAAAAATCTTGCATTTCAACTTCACTTCTGGATTTTCATCCCATTTTTAGTACTATTTTTGCTTCATATTTTTATTCGACCAATATTAAAACTATTAGGCGAATCAAGCGTATTTTTAGTCCTTAAAAATAATATAGCTCTAATTCTAGCAACCATAATTATTTTGGGAGTTTCTACTTATCTTATTGCAGGTCTATTGGCCCCATCAGAACCAATTAGGTTGGATAATGTGGAAGTTAAGGAGTATAAATGCCAAAAACTGTCTTCTGTAACTGATTTTAGAGAAAATTCAATAAAAGGTCCTCAGTACATTAATATTACTAATTACAGGCTTGAAGTTACTGGACTGGTGAATAATCCTAAAAATTACACTTATGATGATGTTATTAAAAACCATCAAAACTATGAAAAGGTAGTTAAACTCGAATGCGTTGAAGGTTGGGATGTTACTATTCTTTGGCAAGGAGTACTTGTAAAAGATATTATAAATGAAGTAAAACCAAAGTCCAATGCAAATACGGTTATATTTTATGCAAATGACGGTTATTCAAGTTCTTTTACATTTGATTATCTTCAAAATAACAATATATTAATGGCTTATAAAATGAACAATGCTACAATTCCTCCAGAGCGAGGTTTTCCATTTCAGCTCGTTGCAGAAAGTAAATGGGGATATAAATGGGTTAAATGGATAACAAAAATTGAATTATCTGATAATCCTAATTATCAGGGCTACTGGGAAATTAGAGGTTATTCTGACTCTGGAAATTTAAATGAAAGTTTCCTAAGAACATTTTAGAAAAAGGTTCATCAAAAAGATAATCTTAACTCTAATTAAACCAAGAAGTTTTAACCATTAACTCTTAAAATAGAAAATAGTTTAAAATAAAATCAATTATTATCATACCTATTTACAGTTGCTTTTAACTTTTCTAAGTCTTTAAGAGTCTAAAATATAGTTTTATCCCTATAAAAAGTAAATTTTTAAGTAAATTGTGATCAACTTTTTATAAAAAGGTTAAATAAAGCTTTTAGAAGATATTTATTACTTAATCTGAATCAGATGTCCAGTTTCCTTTTAAAACTTTTGGGAATGCTTTCCAGTGAATATGAATATGCAAAAAGATTGTAATGGCCAGTATTATTCCAAATTCAACGTGCCAGAACAATAAATTAAAATTAACGGGAAGAACTAAATTGTAATCTGCTAAAATTGAGAGAATTATGCCGCTTATTCCAACGAATAAAAAGCTTATAACAAGTACTATGCTCCATATTTGTTTATATGTACGTCTTTTAATGGTTTTATTGTCGTAAATGAGATATGTGATAAGATAAAACATAATTATGCTTAATATGATTGGTAAAATATTATATTCGGGGTTATAACCTTGTGCTATGGCTGATGAAGATTCTGGACTCTCTCCTTGCGCATAAACGGTTATGGGGGTTAAAAAAGCAATAAGAAGAAGTATTATAATTATTTTTTTCATCTATATTGCCCCTTTTAAAGTAATTTTTCTAAATGATTTTCGATAGAAATAAATGTGAATGATAGCGACTGGAACTAAGGCTATGCCGAACTCAACATGCCAGAAAAGAATATCGGAAGATAATGGTGTGCTGAAACTGTATTCTATAATAAATGTAATTATAATTGATAGTATTATCAAAATTAGACAGCTTAATAAAATTATTAAGTTCCATATCTTCATATGCATTGATTTAGTGGTTACATCTTCTTTATGGAGGACATAAGTTATTAAATAAATGATTATAATCAGTAATGAGATTGCAATGAATTCATATGCCATTATAGTAGATATAATTCAATAAATATATTATACTTACGTTTTAATATTTGATTAATTGTTGAAGTCGCATGTTTATATTAGTTAATTGATTTTGAAATAGGTTATTTTCTAATTATTGAAAAATAAAATAAATAGTTGTTATCTGTATTTTATAACCCCATTAAGCACTGAATCTCTTCTTTAACTATATTTACTTCTGTAGCTTTCTTCGGTGCTTTACTTTTACAGTATTTATGAAATGAGTTTAATTGTGTTTGCATGTCAAACTTAATTAGGAGGTCCATATCATCCTGTATGAGATCAATCCAATCTTTAATATGCTCTAAATCATCTTTGGGGTTAGTGGTTGAATCAGGATTTAGAGAATCTTCTATCATTCTTCGGATGATATTTAAACCTTGAACAGTTTCATTATAGAATTTATCAAACTCTTTAAAGGGAAATGTTATGATATCTTCTTTTTCCTGGAATATTCCAGAATTGTAGAATACTACTTCATTTTCATGATATTTTACTACACTTAATCTCATTTAATGGACCTCCTTTTGGGCAGTACAGTCCATTATATAGAGTAGATATTAAGTAGCAATTGTGTAAGAGAGCAGTTGAAAAGTAATCACTTAAAAATTGAATTATTAATATAGGTTTAAGTACAACTCCACTTTTCAAAAAATCTATAAATTAAAAGTTTTATGAAGTATATTATGAAATTGAAGAGATGGATTATGGATAAATCATTAAATTTATTAATAAATTGTAAAAACTAATTCGTGAATTTTATGGACTCCAAATTATCAAAAAGGGCATTGAATTTAGCATATTTTACAATTATATACAATGTATTAGAGGGAATATTGTCTATTTTTGCAGGGTTATCTGCCGGAAGCATATCTCTCATCGGATTTGGCCTTGATAGTGCTGTTGAATCATTATCTGCAGCAGTAATTGCTTGGAGATTTAGAAAACAGAATAATATATCAAAAGATGAAGAAGAAAGAATCGAAAAGAATGCCTTAAAATATATTGGTTATACATTTTTTATCCTTGCAATATACGTGCTATATGAATCAATTATGAAACTCTACAATGCTGAAATTTCAGAACCAAGCATTTTGGGGATCCTAATTACAGGGACTTCTCTTATAGTTATGCCGGTTCTTTTTTATTACAAATATCAGACTGGAAAATCGTTAAAAAGTAGAAGTGTTATTGCAGATTCAAAAGAAACACTTGCATGCTCATTTTTATCTGGAACAGTACTTGTAGGCCTTCTAGCTAATTACTTCTACGGCTTCTGGCAAGCAGATCCTCTTATTGGGTTTTTAATAGTTATTTTCCTTTTAAGAGAAGGCTATGAAATATTTAAAGATATATAAAACGTAAAACCAATTAGAAATTTCTCAATCATATTTTAAACATGTGAATAAACTAATACTAACTAATAAAATCTTAATATTTCAGTTAATATGTTATTCTACTTTAAATAGGTTAATTATTAAAAGTTAATTATTTATAGTTGGTAATATCTAATCAATTTTATAAAAAAGGGGGGAGGACTATGAAAAAATACGCATTTTTAATAATAGCACTTTTGGCTCTTGTAATTTTTGCATCTGGTTGTACTAGTGGTGGAAATCAAACTTCAACTCAGCAATCATATCAGCCTACAGTGCCTACAAAAACATATACTGCAAATGGAATTTCATTTAGCTACCCAGATGGATGGGAAGAACTTAAATCAATTTCAACACCAAATTCAATAGTAGCATATGGAGATCCAAAAAGTGTAGATGCAGCTACCGGAAATGTTAATACTTTAGCAGTTGTTCAAAAAGTTGCATTACCATCAGGTTATACACTAAAAAAAGCTTATGATGAAACATATTCTCAATATGCAGCTACTGATCCAAGCTTCCAGCAGATATCTGATAAAACCATTACTGTAGATGGTACAACTGCATATGAGAATATCCATAAAGTTAGTGTTAGCGGTGTTCAAAAACAAGAAAGAGCTGTATGGCTTGAAAAAGGCGGTCAGATCTACGTTATACTCTGTGGAGCATTACCTGACGCATTTGCTGCTCAACAAGCTAACTTTGATGCAATAGTAAACACTTTTAAAGTAGTATAATTTTTTTACTTTTTTCCTTTTATTTTTCAAATAGCATTGATTGAAAAACTTTTATTTTATATTGTTACTATATAAAAATAATAATTAATTTTGAAAATATTAAACTATAAATTCTTGTTTTTATATTGAAGAAATACATAGTATTTCTGAACATTAAAAATCTTCGATTTTTAAAGTTATGGTGAAAAAATGAAACAGGTTATGATTATAAGAACTGATCTTAAAATGGGGAAAGGTAAAATAGCAGCTCAAGCATGCCATGCAAGCTTAGGTGCATTTAAAAAAGCTGATCCTAAAATAATCAGAAAATGGGAATCAGAAGGTGAAAAGAAGGTTGTTGTTAAGGTTAAAGATTTACGGGAGCTTTATGAAATATATGAAATTGTAAAAAGTACTAATATCCCTATATATCTTGTTCAGGATGCGGGAAGGACAGAATTACCAAGTGGCACAGTAACATGTCTTGGAATTGGTCCTGATGAAGATGAAAAAATAGACAAAATAACAAACGAGCTAAAATTACTTTAAAATCTGTCAAATTCTTTGATTTTGACAGATTTTAAGGTTCGGAAATCGAAGCTTACAAAACTTTGTTTCGTGCTCCAAAAATTCGAAGAATTTTTGAGAGATTTCCTCAACTATAATTAAATTTATATCATTAAGTGATTATATGGAATGGGTAGTTAAATTAGGTGGAAGTTTATTCCCTGAAGATGCAATTAATTTCTGTAAGTTTTTAGTTGGGAAAGATACTATTGTAGTATGTGGCGGTGGAGAATTTGCAAATAAAATAAGAGACTATGATAGGAATAGTTTATTTTCAGATACTGCTTCTCATAAGACTGCTATTTTATGCATGGATATTATTGGAATGCTTTTAGCAGATAAAGTGGACAATGCAGAAGCCGTCTATTCTTTAGAAGATGCAAAAAATATTCTAAATAAAGGAAAACTTCCTATATTACTCCCCTCTAAGTTGTTTGAATATCTTGACCCCTTGGAGCACTCTTGGAAAGTAACTTCTGATTCCATAGCAGTTTATATATCATGGCTTCTAAATACTAAAATATTAATAGTAACAAATGTAGATGGTATATATGATGTCAATCCATCTATAGATGGTGCAAAACTTATAAAAAATATAAGTGCTAAAAAACTACTAAATTTTGGTGAAACATCAGTTGATGAAAACTTACCCGAGCTTTTACTTAAATACAAGTTAAATTGTTATGTTATTAATGGGAAATATCCTGAAAGAGCTATTTCTATAATTGAAGGTAAAAGTTCTACATGCACGTTTATTGGAGAGGAAAATACACATTATTAGAAAATCAAAGATTTGATAGTATTTTCTGAACAAAACTCAATATTGTAGGTTGAAGAAAAAGATTCGCCTTTTTCGAAACCACAAAAAATAGAAAACTTTCGAAAATCTAAGATTTTCGATGTCCCAAAAATTCAAAGCATTCAAAAACCTATGGTTTTTGTTGCCCTGAGATTCTACGAATTTCGAGGGAATTTTTGAGGATTTTTTGGAGGAAATTTAAATGGATAAAATAGAATGTACATCATGCAAACAAGAAATATCACCAGTAGAGACCTGTGTAAAGTTCCAGTGTCCTGAATGTGATGAAATGATTTATAGATGCCAGAAATGCAGAACTTTTGGTCATCATTACACATGTAAATGCGGATTTAAAGGTCCTTAAGTTTTTAAAGAATTTTTAAAATAATAAACTGTTTTTGTGTGTTGACCTAGAATCATTCTTGGATCAACGCTTTTTAAATAAATTAGGTGATAACATGGGAGACGTAGTAGCAACAATAAAATTAATGCCAGAAAGCCCTGATGTTGATTTAGAGCAGATGAAAAAAGATGTTCAAGCATCAATTCCTGAAGGTGCTGAATTCCACAAAATCGATGAAGAACCAATTGCATTTGGTCTTGTAGCCCTTAATGTAATGGTCATTGTTGGAGATGCTGAAGGTGGAACCGAGCAAGTTGAAGAAAATCTCGGAAAAATCGAAGGCGTCAGCAACGTTGAAGTTACTGATACTAGAAGATTAATGTAGTTTTAATTTCTATTTAATTTTTAATTATATTTTAATTCATCTTTTTATTTTAAGAGGTTTATTTTTAGGTGATATTCTGTGCTTGACTCCCTGTGGTCTTGGTCCTTTATATTGGCAACCTTTAGCAAGACTTATATATAAAGCACTGTTAATGAGACCAATATGGCTGAATGCTTGAGGGAAATTTCCAAGTTGTTTTTTTGTTTGAGGATCTATTTCTTCTGATAATAGGCCTAGCGGACTTATCTGTTGAAGTACATTAACAAATATCCTTTCAGCTTCTTCTAATCTACCCGAAAGAGTAAGTGAATCCACAAGCCAGAAAGAACAAAGGGCAAAGCAACCTTCATCTCCAGAAATGCCATCATCATTTTTGTAACGATAAACAAATCCGCTATCGGTCATTAAATTTTCCATAACTGCATCAATTGTGCCTTGAATTCGTGGATCATCATATGGTAAAAATCCAAGTTGAGGAATTAGAACACTGGTTGCATCAATGACATTGGAATCAAAATATTGAACGAAACTATTTATTTCTTTATTAAAACCTCTTTCAAGCATAGCTGTTTTAATATCTTCTCTTGTTTTTCCCCATTCACTAAAGGAAACTTCTGGCTCTTTCCGTTCGGCTATTTTAAGTCCTCTATCAACAGCCACCCAACACATGAGCTTTGAATGCATATAATGACGTGGTTCATCTCTTATTTCCCATATCCCACGATCCTTTGTATTCCATACATCACATACATAATCAACTAATTTTTTTACAAATTTCCAGGTTTCATCTGAAATACGTTCTCCATAACGGGCAGTATCATAAATAGCATTTATCAGCTCTCCATAAATATCCAGCTGCTTTTGATTAAATGCAGCATTTCCGATCCTAACAGGGCTTGATTGTTTATATCCTGACAGATATTTGAGTATTTGCTCAGTTGTGTCTACTTCTTTATGTAGTGGATACATAATACTAATTTCAGATGGATCAGAGTCCTGTTTTATGATACTGTTAATCCATCTCATAAAATCCTGTGATTCTTGTACATGATCAAGGTGAAATAAAGCTTGTATTGTATATGCAGAATCTCTAATCCAAGCATATCTATAATCCCAATTCCTGACTCCACCTACACTTTCTGGAAGAGATGTAGTTGCTGCAGCAGCTATTGCACCACTCCGTGGATTTGTAAGTAATTTCAATACAAGACCCGAACGAATGATTGTATCGCGCCATATGCCTCGAAGAGCGCATATTTGTGGACTTTTATCAGTCCAATCTTTCCAATATCTTTTTGTTACTTCTAATTTTCCATTACAATAATCATATTCCGATGAATCTTCATTGTGATGTCCGTATTGAAGAACAAACCATATTTTATCCTTTCTTTTCATATCAAACTGAGCTTTAACTGCATCATCTTCGATTTTAAAAGGAATTATTGTATTTAAAATTAAACTTTCATCTTTATAATTGCATTTTACCCCTTCTTCAATTACTTCAAAATCAGGAATAAATTTGGCGTAGTTAAAACGAGGTTTGAAATCTAATTTTAATCTACTGTGCCCTTCAATGCATTCTACTTTCCTATAAATAGCTCTATGCTTTTTATTTTCAGTATCTCCTTTAACTGGCATAAAATCAGTTACTGCAACCATTCCAAATGGAGTATTGAAAGTAGTTTTAAGAATATTTGTACTTCTAATATATGCTTGAAAAGAATGAAATTTAGAGACGGGTTGGATTGAAAAGTGGCCTCCTCGCTCATTATCTAAAATAGCTCCAAATACAGATGGTGATTCGAGGTATGGAAAACACAGCCAATCTATAGATCCATCATTACCAACTAGTGCACATGTTTCTAGATTTCCAATTATACCATATTCTTCTATGTCTTTATAACCATTTTGCACATTTACCAATCCTTTAACTTATTAGCGGAGCTTACCCAAAAAACAGAGTCTTTCAATTTCTTCAAGGGATTTTCCTTTAGTTTCAGGAACTCTAAAGTAAACAAATAATAAAGAACCTATTCCAATTACAGCATAAAGCCAAAATGTTCCGGGAGTTCCTAGTAATTGAATTAAGGATAAAAAAGTTATTGCTACCAGTAAATTCATCCCCCAGTTAACTACTGTTGCAGCACTCATTGCACGACCCCTTATCTTTAGCGGATATATTTCTGAAATCATTAACCAGAAAACAGGACCTAAGCCTATTGCAAAAGATCCAACATATAGCATTAAACTTATAACTGCAAGTAATCCTAGAGATCCTGATAAACCGGGTAAAGCAAAGGCTAATCCCAGTATTATTAAGCTAATAATCATACCGGCAATTCCAAATAGAAGTAAAGGCCTTCTTCCAATTTTATCAATTAATAATATTGCTACGACAGTTAAAAGTACGTTTATTACTCCTATTCCTGCAGTAGCAAGTATAGAAACAGAAGCAGATCCTAAACCTGCAAATAGAAGAATTGTTGGGGCATAATATATAACAGTATTAATTCCAGTTAGTTGTTGAAACATGGCAAGCCCTACACCAATTATTAAAGCCCTTCTAATTGATGGATCCAATAAATCCGACCACTTACTCTCTCTTTCGACATCTAAGCTCTCTTTTATTTCATTTATTTCATCATCAACTTCTTTAGTATCTCTTATCTTTTCCAGTACTGTTCTTGCTCTATCTGCCCATCCCTTACTTAAAAGCCATCTTGGACTGTAGGGCATAAAATACATCCCAATTCCAAGTATAATACTCGGAACTACTGCTACTCCAAGCATCCATCTCCATGCTCCTGTTGTAGCAAAATAAAGGTCAACAAGATAAGAAGCAACTATTCCTATGGTTATAGCAAGTTGATTTAATGAAACTAATGCTCCTCTTATATTATACGGGGCAACTTCGGCTATATATAAAGGTACAATAAATGAAGCTATTCCAATAGCTATACCAATACCTATTCTTCCTGCAATTAAAGTATTAACGTCAGGAGTTAGTGCAGTAAATATTGACCCTAATCCAAAAATAATCGCAGCAATAATAATCATTATACGTCGACCATATTTATCTGCAAGTACTCCACTTACACTAGCACCCATTACAGCGCCTATTAGTACCGCACTTACTACAACTTCTTGAGCAGTACTGGAAAGTGCGAAGGCATCTCTAATAAATAATATAGCTCCTGAAATAACTCCGGTATCATATCCAAATAGCAATCCGCCAATAGCAGTTATAACTGCTACTATAATAACAAATCTATTATTTCCATATTCTTTTTTAGCCATAAAACTCCCCGTAATGCTAATATTTATAAAAAGGCCAGCCTATAATCTTTAAATTTAATTTAAATCATTTGGATCAGTGTTGATATTAAATAGATATTTTCTGGATTTCCGATTTTTTTAAGTAATCCTTAACATCGTGATTACTGAAACAGTAAGATTAATTATTACTAATTATCAGTATTAGTATTATTAATTTTAATCTTTAAAAAATTTATTATAAACTAAAACTTCCCAAAGCATTATTTTAGTTAGTATTAACTCTTTTTGAGGTCCTATGGGACAAATAAGTTTATATGGATTGTATATAATCTTCTATAATGTCTATTAATGGCATTTAATTTAGTTAATAGTCACAAAATTAGCTAATATATATCATTGGTGATAAAAATGATTGATCTGATTATCGCATGTTTAATTGGAGTTTTATGTGGATCGATAACTGGCATGATCCCTGGAATCCATGTAAATACTGTTGGAGCTTTTATTTTTGCATCTTCCCCTTTTCTATTAACTTCATATTCTCCAGAAATTTTATGTATATTTTTGATTTCAATGGCAATTTCCCATGCTCTGCTTGAATTTATACCATCAATATTTTTAGGTGTTCCAGAGGAAGGAACTGGTTTGTCAATTTTACCGGGACATCAACTGGTAATTGAGGGAAGAGGAAAAGAAGCTGTAAGATTGGCAGCAATTGGGGGATTTGGTGCAATTATAATAACTATACTACTATCGCCCATTTTTATGATGATCTTACCTTCAATACATAGCTCAATAAAGCCTTATATATGGATTTTACTCGTAATTATTGTGATATATATGTTAATACGTCTAAATAGTGATTTAAAGTCATTTTTATGGTCAACCCTATTATTTATTCTTTCAGGAATAGTGGGTTATGTTATGCTAAATCTACCAATATCTGCAAATGTTTCGTTACTTTGTATTTTTACAGGTCTATTTGGAGTAAGCACATTACTTTACAGTCTTCAGCAAAAATCATTTGTTCCATCACAAAATAGATTACATAATTTCAGAATTAATCAAAGTATTTTAAGGGGAATTTTCGCTGGCGGATTTGCAGGGACTATTTTAGGATTTTTACCAGGATTAGGGCCTGCTCAAGGAAGTATAATTGCGCAAGAATTAAGTGGGAGTGGAAATCATGAAAATAATCGAGAAGGATTTTTAGTTGCAATTAGTGGTGTTAATACTGCTGATGCGTTGTTTTCTCTTGTAATGATTTACTTAATTGGAAATCCGAGGAGCGGAATTGCAGTTTACGTTAATAATATTATATCTGACTTTAATTTCGATCATCTCATATTTTTTATATTTACTTCATTAACCGCAGTTTCAATTTCTCTAATTTTATGTTTAAAATTAGGAGATAGAGTTAGTAATTCCATAGAAAACGTGAATTATAAAAATCTTACATTGGTTATAATTACCTTCATGAGTATCTTAGTTGCCCTATTCTCGCTTTGGTATCATTTAAACCTTTTATTTATGATACTTGTCTATATAACTACAATTTCATTAGGATTAATACCTCATTATGTCGGAGTGAATAAATCTAACCTGATGGGAGTTTTGATAATCCCTGCAATTGTTATTTATTATAATATGTTTTAAAACAAATGAATGCGTTACGTATTATTATTCTTCATTACATGGAGGTATATGAACACTTATTAATGCATTTTTTAATTTTTCTCTTTCTTCGGAAGATGAATTGGGCATTACATGGGCACTAATGTAGATATTGCCTCTGAATTTGGCTTTTTTAAGCCAGCATTCATATTGAGGATGATCAGGATAAGATTTTTCTTTTGATAATTCACTAGATTCACATAAATATATAATTTGGAATCCGTCGGGATTATTTTCGGGGTCAGGTTTTGTCATAATAGCATAAATTGCTGGAAAATTTAATGGATTCCATTCTTTAATACGATGTGGGCCGTCAAATAATCTATTACTTATTTCTATGCTCATAAAAATCCTCTTATTATAAATTAGTAAGTTCTGCCTTAAATAATTATATTATTACCACGTTGTTACCTAGTTTACTTGCGGCTTCCTCAAAATCCGCTGTATCCACATCTGGAAATGCATCAATGATGCAGATATCAAATTTTTCATCTATAACGGCCTCTAATTCTCTTATATCCATAGAATATAATTTAAAATTCTCGCCTTCAGCAACTAAATTTCTTTCAGGATTCCAGAAATCAACAGGAAAACCATTAGCTTCAATATTAATAGCAGTCATTGTTACTGCTGGAAACCAGAGATCATTAAAAATAACTTTGCGCGCTCCTGCTTTAAGACAGGCAATACCCAGTGTTCCGGGTCCGCAAGTACAATCAATAACTGAAGGTGAGTCATATTCATCTAGAACTTTCTTAAGAATCTCTATTTTAGGTGATTTAGCTCTTGGGACTTCTATATGGACTTTTCCCTGATATTTATGTATGCAGATTGACCCATAAGGCGTTTGAATAATATCGCAGCGGACATCGCACCCTGCAAGAAGTTCATATATATTTGGATTAAAATTGACATCTTTAATGCCTACAGTTTCTCTTAAATCTCCTTTAAGTACTCCTTTAACCTCTGGAACTTCATTTACTATTTTTTCAGCACATTTCTTTGTAGTATCATTAGATAAGATTACGAGGGAATTTTCAGAAAGATAAGGATGCAAGTTAAGAGGAAAAGCAGGAGTTATAAGTGGAGTACAAGTATCTCTAAGCCGTGATTTTTCATCTTTTATTTCTTCTTCAATCATTATTTTTAATACATGTGCAATGACAGTATCAAGATGTCTTTTATCACATTTGCAATTTCCAAAATCAGCATCAATCAGATTGAGGTCAATTTGACGTGTTAATGAAGAAAATTTCTTTAAGCTTGTGGTTTTACACTCAATACAAGGACTGTATAATAGTTCAATTTCATTTAAGATTGCTGATGAAGGTTTTATGCAGCCATTTCCACACCTACATCTAATTTCCATATGCTTAAATATTGGATACTTAATATAAATACATAATCTATACCTAGTGTGAGTTGTATGAGAAACAAGCGTAAGGAAATACTCAGGGATCTTTTAGGAGAATTTGGTTCTGAAGAATCAGATGAAAAAGATGAGCAACCAGAAGAAAAGCCATATGAAAGCGGGGCTAGAGAATCTGAATATGCTCCAGAAGAGCTAGAATACGAAGAAGATTCTGAATCTAAATATAACTCAGAAGAGTTAGGATATGAGGAAGATTCAGGATATGACTACTTATCTCGTAACGAAGAGGATTCAGAATCAGGATATTTGCCTCGAAAAATTGAACATAAACGAGAAAAATCAATTTTTGGAGATGAGGACGGTGAATTTGGACTAGATTCTATAATGAGTAACGAACCCACAGTAGAAAAAATTATTGAACCTCCTAAAAGAATACCTCGCAAAATTAAAAAAATGGGTGAGGGAGTAAAAGCAGAAATTATAGAAGAAGGATTAATTCCTTCATATAACGTTAACGTGCCAAAATTTACCGAGCGCGAAAGACAGTTGCTCAATGAAGTACGTGAAAAACTTGTTGAAGTAGCTGTTTCACAGGGTGAAAACTTCAGTATTGAAGAGAGTTCTTTTATTGGTGAAGTTAAAGAATTTTTAAAAATGAAGGGTGTTCGAGATACAGAAAAACTAGCTACTCAAATATCTCAGGAAATGCTAGGTTATGCACAGCTTGATCCTATGATTAAGGACGATGATCTTGAGGAAATAATGGTAATAGGTACAGGTAAGCCTGTTTTTGTCTATCATCGAAAAATTGGGATGATGCAGACAAATGTTGTTTTTGACAATGATACTGATGTTAAGGCGATTATAGATGTCATTGCAAGGCAAGTAAATCGTAGAATAGATCAGCAAACTCCAATTTTAGATGCTAGACTTGCTGATGGTTCAAGGGTAAATGCTACTATTCCTCCAGTATCTGCAGATGGTTCTTCAGTAACTATAAGGAAATTCCGTAAAGATCCACTTACGGTTATTGATTTAATTAATTTTAAAACCATGTCATCACATTTAGCAGGATTTTTATGGGTATGTGTTGATGGACTTGGAGTTAAACCGTGTAACGCAATTATTGCGGGAGGTACTGGTTCTGGGAAAACAACAACTTTAAATACAGTAACTTCATTTACACCTCCACGTGAGCGTATAATTACTATAGAAGATACATTAGAGCTTCAACTTCCTCACGGACATGTTTTGCGTATGGAAACTAGACCTCCAAACATTGAGGGAAAAGGGGAATTAGATATGGATACCTTAGTCAAAAACTCCCTCAGACAAAGGCCAGATCGTGTAATTGTAGGGGAAGTAAGGGGTAGAGAAGCGATAACTCTCTTTACAGCTTTAAACACAGGGCACTCTGGATTTGGTACACTTCACTCAAACACTGCAAGAGAAACAATTACAAGACTTACAAACCCTCCAATGGAAGTTCCAAATATTATGATACCTGCTTTAGATTTTATAATTATGCAGAATAGGATGTATAGGCCTGAAGGAGGCTCCATAAGAAGAGTTACTGAAGTTGCAGAAATTGTGGGGATGGAAGAAGGTAATGTGCAACTGAATAGAGTATTTGAGTGGAACAATGTTGTTGATAAGGTAGAATATGTGGGTATTGCAAGTAATACTCTTAGAGAAATGGCTGAACTAAGGGGAATCAGTATAACTGAAATTGAAGAGGAGATAGAAAAAAGACGTCTTGTACTTGAGTACATGGCAGATAATAATATTAGATCCATTGAAGAAGTGGGTAAATGGATTAATGATTATTATAAAGATCCAGATGAAATTATGGAGAAAATATTATAACTGGTGGTAGAATGGCATTCGATGGCCTTAAAAAGATCTTTGATAAAATTGGCGGAGCAACTATTGATTCAAGTAAAAAGGTAGGTGAAGGAGTTCAGGCACCTGTAAATAAACTTGGTAACATGAATATTTCAAGGCCTGGAGTTAAAGGATCTGGAATTAAGAAATTCAAACCTCAGTTAAATGGACAGAAAGAATCTCCACGCGTTATTGAACGTATGAAAATGGATAAAGATGAGATTCAAATGTTTAAAGAACTCATCGACAAAAAGTACGAAAGAAAAGATAAATCTAAGGATGAGCAAGCAAGAAGGGACGTATATAATAAAGCTGCACTTGAAGAAATTCTTAAAGAGGAAGAAAAAGAAGGTGTAGACCCTAAATTAATTATGGGTATGGGTGCAGTTTCATTTGTTGTAGTTGTTGTTTTAATGACTGCACTTGGATTTGGTATTGCAATAGGTCTTGTATTCGGATTGTTAATATTTATGATGGCAGGCGTTATTCTGTTTTTACCTAAACTTCAAAGTGGAAAACGGTCTTCAGAAGCATCAAAAGAACTACCTTTTGCATTAAGACAAATGGCTACAGAGCTTCGTGCAGGACTTGGGCTTCATGAAAGTATGAGATCAGTAGCTTTATCTGGATATGGTCCTCTTTCTGAAGAATTTGCACGTACACTTGAAGAAATTAGGTATGGAGAAACAACTGAAAATGCATTAATTGATATGAGTGAACGTATAAATTCAGAAGGCCTTAAAAGAGCAATATATCAGATAACAAGAACATTATCCAGTGGTGGAGATCTTTCAAGAACACTAAATGTTATTGCTGAAGATACAGCATATGAAATGAGAATGAAATTAAAAGATTATGCTCAGAAGTTAAATTCATTTACAATGATATATATGTTCGTAGCTATTCTTGGGCCAGTTATTCTTATGATTATGTTAATTGCAGCGTCAACTGTTCAAGGGCCATTGTTTCCCCCAATAGTACTTTTAATTTTATATCTGTTCTTATTCCCGATGGTTGTAGGATTTATGGCTTTCATGATTAAAAGATTGGAGCCTCAAATATAATTATAAAAAAATAGTTGCTAGAAGATTTATTCTTCTATATTTTACTTTTAAATTATTGAAAAATAATGAATAATTTCAAGTGATATAATTAAGCATAATGTTATTGATATAAATGTATAATCTTTTAAGCTTAATTTTTTTTCATCATTGTATAGATTAGAACTTTCTGAATAACCTCTGCTTAGCATGCTGAAATAAACTTTTTCACCTTGTTCATAGGATCTCAGAAACATCATGCTTATTGTTTCTCCTACTTTTTTTAATCTCCATATGTAAGCGGTTTTTTTACTTCTTATATCGAAACATCTAGTTTTTTGAGCATTACGTATGCGCTTTAATTCTTCATAGAAAAAGAAAAGGTATCGTAAAGTTAAACTTAGAAGCATCGAGAATTCACGAGGTACACCTAGTTTACGTGCAGAATTAATAAGGTCTTGCATTGGAGTTACAGATGAAAGAAGCACGATTGCAGTTACACAAATAATAATTCTTGATAATAAAAGTAAACCAAAATCTAAACCTTGTTGTGTAATTTCTATTCCTAAAGGCATTGTATAAATTACCGTTCCTTCTTTAATAAAAAGTTGGAAAAACGCAATAGCTCCTCCAAAAGGTAAAATCAAAGCTATTCTTTTAAAGGCATAGCTTAAGGAAATATGAGACATTAAAATTAACAGTATAAGATAAAGTTCCATTATGGCTAATACAATTAGATTTGTGGTATAGACGGCATATACAATAATTAATAAACTGGAAATGATTTTTATTCTACCATCTAATGAATGTAATGTGCTAGTCTTGCTTGCTTCTCTTTCAATAGTTGAAATATTTGCCATTTATTTTCTCCAATAAAATAAAAGGAAAATTAAGTATTTTCCTCTCCATTTTTCTTTTTAATTATTGCACCAAGGCCATATGCGATTCCAAGAACAAGTAAAGTTCCAAGAACTAAAGCTATTACTCCACCTAATGGATTATCTTCGCCTAAAAATGGAATAGTATAATCGGGTAAAGGTGATTCAATTGCAGGTTCTGTTTCAGGACTTTGCATCACTTTTTCCATAGTACTGTCTAATCCGTCCGGATTTGAAGAAGCTAAAAATGGTGCTAGAATAGCTATTACTAGAGCAATTGTAATTCCGCCTAATAAAAGCTTTTTGTTTTTAGGGCTCATTTTGATGACACCTCACTTTTTTTATCTTTAAGTGAAAATAAATCTGGTCTCACGTTTTGTATGGCTAAAATCACTACTAGAGTTATTGCAGCTTCGATAAGTCCAATTATGGCATGGAATCCACCCATATAAATAAGACCTAAATCTATAGGGAAAGCACCTGCAACTACAAGCTCAAATGCAGCGGCAATTGATGCTATAAATATAGATGCCCATGCAGCAATAAATACTGCAAATTTACCATTAATTCTTTTAAGAGATTTGTAACTATAGAATCCTACAAATCCTCCTACCACTCCCATATTGAATATATTTACACCTAAAGCGGTTATTCCACCGTCTCCAAATAGTAATCCTTGAAGTATTAATACTATTGATAAAACCAAAACTGCTGCCCATGGACTGCCAAATATAATGGCCACTAAAGCTGCCCCCATCATGTGTCCACTTGTTCCAAATGGAATAGGGATATTCATGGCTTGTATTGCGAAAATACCTGCAGAAATAACGGCTAGTAGGGGTATTGCTCGTTCATCAAGATTATTTCTTGCCCATTTAAGTGCTAAGATCAAAGCTATAAAAGATATTGCTATATATATTATCCACTGTGGAAATGGAATTAAACCATCGGGTATATGCATTCTTTAAATCCTCCTTGTTTCTACAAAAGAAAATTCTATTTTTTATAATATAAACGTTTTCGTAAGTATTACTTATGTTGTGATTTTTTAAAATTTTGTAATAAAAAAGTAATATTAAAGCCCAGTTTCTATTGTAAATTGTAATAAATGCTTTTAGAAAATAGAAAGGTTAGAAAGGCACTAATCTCTTTAAACGACGTTCATTTACAGATGTCCGTTTTATAAATTTTACTGAAAATTATTATAATAAACTTTATATAATTTGATAATCACAGTAAAAATATCATTATAAATCATTAATAATTTGGTGATAACTGTGGCACACAGACCTAAACCTAAAGAATTCAAAGATGATTTCTGGAAATCAAAAAATATAAGCGTCTCAATCGGAGAGATAGTTGAAACGAAAGGAAAAGAAGAAGCTCCTGAAATAATAGGGCCGACTCCTAAGCCTAGTGTAACTGATCTAAGATCATGGGACATGAAATTATTAGAACGATACAAACCATTTTACGCACCATTTTGTGATATGTGCTGTTTATGTACATACGGAAAATGTGATCTAACAGGAGGTAAAAAAGGAGCCTGTGGTATTGACATAGAAGCTCAACAAGCTAGAATAGTTCTTTTAGCATGTTGTATTGGGGCAGCAGCTCACTCAGCACACGCAAGGCACTTACTAGAATATCTTATAGAGAAAAAGGGCGCAGATTTCCCTCTAAATCTAGGAATGGATATAGATATAGAAGCTCCTATTATTCGAACAGTAACTGGTAAGGCACCTAAAACACTTGGTGACTTAAGAGAAGCTATGGATTATATGGAAGAGCAAAATTTACACCTTCTTTCAGCATGTCATACTGGACAGGAAGGTAAAAGCATAGATTTTGAATCTAAAGCTTTCCATGCAGGTTTAATGGATAATTTAGGGATGGAAATTGGAGATATTGCCCAGATAGTTGCCCTTAACCTCCCTAAAGGAGATGCGGATGCTCCTTTAGTAGAATTAGGTATGGGGTCTATTGATAAAGATAAACCCGTCGTTTTATGTATAGGACATAATGTTGCTCCCGGTGCAGGAATTATTGATTATCTTGAAGATCAGGATCTTGAAGATGATGTAGAAGTATGTGGAATTTGTTGTGCTGCACTGGATATTACAAGATACAGTAAAAATGCAAAAGTTGTCGGGCCAATATCAAAACAACTCAAATTCGTAAGAAGTGGAGTTGCAGATGTTGTAGTTGTTGATGAGCAGTGTGTAAGGACCGATGTTCTTGAAGAAGCTAAAAAGAACAAAGCTGCTGTAATCGCAACGACAGATAAAATATGTCTGGGTCTTCCTGACATGACTAATGAAGATGCAGATAAAATTGTTAAACAACTAGTTAATGATGAAATTGAAGGGGCATTAATCCTTGATCCAGATAAGGTTGGGGAAGTAGCAACACGTGTTGCAATGCAAATAGCAAAAGATCGTGAAGCTCTTAAATTATTACCTGATCTCGATGAAATTACTGAAATGGCCAAAGAATGTACTGAATGTGGTTGGTGTCAAAGAGTTTGCCCAAACAGCCAACCGATGATGGATGCAGTAACAGGGGCAGCAAAAGGCGACTTTTCAGAATTCCAAAGATTATATGAAAATGATGTATGTTACACATGTGGAAGATGTGAACAGGAATGTGAAAGAGACCTTCCACTAATTTCTATGCTTACAAAAGTAGGAGAACACTTCGTTAAGGATGAAAAATACAATGTCAGAGCTGGAAGAGGGCCAGTTCAAGATGTTGAAATAAGACGTGTAGGTGCTCCAATTGTTTTGGGGGATATTCCTGGCGTAGTAGCATTCGTAGGATGTTCAAATTATCCTGAAGGCGGAGAAGATGTAGCAAAGATGGCAGAAGAATTCCTCGAGAGAAATTATATTGTAGTAGCCAGTGGATGCGGAGCTATGAGTATTGGTGAATACCGTGATGAGGAAGGAAAGACCCTCTATGAAAGATATAGTGGAGACTTTGACGCTAAAGGTCTTGTAAATGTGGGTTCATGTGTTTCTAATTCTCACATAGCTGGTGCGTGTATTAAAATTGCAAATATTTTCGCCAAAAAACCTCTTGAAGGAAACTTTGAGGAAATATCAGACTATATTCTAAATAGAGTTGGAGCATGTGGTGTTGCCTGGGGAGCTTATTCTCAAAAAGCTGCATCAATTGCAACTGGTGTAAACAGATGGGGAATACCTGTTGTTTTAGGACCACACGGATCTAAATACAGGCGTTTATTCCTTGGAAGGACAGATAAACCTGAAACATGGGACTTAAATGATCTCCGAACTGGAAAGGTTATAGAAGGAGAACCTGCACCAGAACATTTACTATATGCTGCTGAAAACAGAGAAGAAGCTACAGTTATGATTGCAAAGTTATGTCTTAGACCTAATGATACTTCAAAAGGAAGACAAATAAAATTAAGTCATTACATAGACCTTCATAAAAAGTATTTCGGCATATTACCTGAAGATGTTTACAAATTCATAAGAGTTGAAAAAGACATTCCTATAACCTATAAAAAAGAAGTTATGGACATGCTTGAAGAAAAAGGATGGGAACCAAGAGCACTTCCTCAAGAACCATCTAAACTGGACTTCAGGGAAAAGGCAGAAGGTAAATAAAGGTGATTAAATGAATGAAAGAGTAATCCCATGGCAACCAACAACCATAGCTGGGCCTAAACAGGCCCTGCTTGTAACTCCAGAAACAGCCCAGATGATGCTCCAAAAGGCAAAAAGGCCTTTAATGGTAATAGGACCTCTTATAACAGATAGTCCTGTACTCGGTCTAGCTACAAAGATTGCAGATAAATGGAATATGCCATTAGTCAGTACTGGAGATGCTTTTAAGACACTTAATGAGAAGGGTATTTCAAGCAAGCGTTATGGAGTAGTTGAAATAACAAATCTTTTAAAAGATCCTGAATGGAAAGGTGTTAATGGCGAAGGAAATCATGATTTAGTGATTTTTATAGGTGTAATTTACTATATTGGTTCACAAGGACTTTCAACCTTAAAACACTTTGCACCTCACCTTAAAACACTTACATTGTGTAAATTTTTCCATTCAAATGCGGATGCTTCATTCCCTAATATGAAAGATGAGGAATGGCTTAAATATCTGGAAAAATTATCAGAATAACTTTTTATAATTTTTAAAATAAATCATAATCATGGAGGAAATTCAATGTTTGAGGATATACCTGTTGATGTTAGTCCAATGTATGAAGGGGAACGTATAAGGGCAGCGAACATGTTCGTTGAACTTGCAGGCCCAAAATCTTCCGGTGCAGAACTCGTTCAAGTAGCAGAAAATATTGAAGATGGAGCATTAGAAGTAGTGGGACCAGAATTATCTGAAATGACCGAAGGAGAAATTTATCCTTTTGGAGTATCGGTTCAAATTGAAGGAGAAAAGCTTGAAAAAGAGCTTGAAGGAGTTATAGAAAGAAGAATACACGAACTCTGTAACTACGTAAAGGGATTCATGCACTTAAATCAGAGAGATCAAATCTGGTGTCGTGTAAGTAAAGAAGCCCTTGAAGCTGGTTTTAAGTTTGAACACCTTGCAAAGGCACTTTCAATTCTTCTTAAAGAAGAATTCCCAATAATTGAAAAAATAGCTGTAAGCGTGTTAACAGAAGAAAGTGAAGTAGAAGCTTTCTTAGAAACAGCAAGAGCAGCTTATGAAGTAAGAGATGCAAGAGCCAGAGAACTAAGCGATGAAGATGTCGATGTATTCTACGGCTGTGTAATGTGTCAATCTTTCGCACCAAGCCACGTTTGTGTTGTTACACCAGATAGAACAGCACTCTGCGGGGCTATAAACTGGTTTGACTGTAGAGCAGCAGCTAAAATGGATCCGGAGGGGCCTATATTTGAAGTATCAAAAGGTGAAATTTTAGATGCTGAAAAAGGCGAATATAGCGACGTAAATACAATGGTTTCTGAAAGATCACAAGGACTTACGGACAGAGTATACTTACACAGTGTATTTGAATATCCACACACATCTTGCGGATGTTTTGAAGCTGTAGCATTTTATATACCTGAACTTGATGGAATTGGAATTGTAGACCGAGACTTTAGAGGAGAAACTCCACTTGGAATCCCATTTTCAGCGATGGCCGGACAGTGTTCTGGTGGAAAACAAGTAGAAGGATTTACCGGTCTCAGTATGGAATACATGCGATCACCTAAGTTCTTACAGGCAGACGGAGGGTATGAAAGAGTAATCTGGATGCCAAAAGAAATTAAAGATTCACTAACTGAATTTATACCTGAAGATTTAATTGAAAAGATTCCAACCGAGGAAGATGCAGGAAGCATTAAAGAAATTAGGAGATTCCTTAGAGAGCATGAACATCCGATAATGGAAAGACTAGCACAATCTAAAGAAGCAGCAGAAGAATATGAAGTAGAAGAGATTTCTGAAACTCCAGAAATGACTGAAGCTCCTATGACTCAGGTTGCTTATGCTCCAGAACTTTCAATGCCTGCAGGTGGTGGAGTAAGGATTATACTTAAAAATGCAAAAGTATACGCTGAAAAAGTAATAATCAAAAGGAAATAGGTGCTAATTAGTGATAATAGCAGTAAGCGGAAAGGGAGGAGTAGGAAAAACATTAGTATCCTCTCTTTTAATTAAATCTTTAACAGGTAGCGAAAAAGATATCTTAGCAATAGATGCGGATCCAGATTCAAATCTTCCTGAAGCTTTAGGAATAGAAGTGGAGCGCACTGTTGGAGATATCCGAGAAGAGCTTAAAAAAGACACTGCGGCAGGTAATATCCCTTCAGGGGCAAATAAATGGGATATACTTGATTATAAGATAATGGAATCTGTAATTGAAACTCCAGAATTTGATCTTCTGGTAATGGGAAGACCTGAAGGAAGCGGCTGTTATTGTGCTGTAAATAACATGCTTCGAAAAATTATCGAAACACTCTCATCAAACTATGATATTATAGTAATTGATACAGAAGCAGGACTTGAACACTTAAGCAGAAGAACAACTCAAAATGTTGATCTCATGCTTGTTGTTACAGATACTTCCAAAAGAGGGATCTTGACAGCGCAGAGAATTGGAGAACTTTCTAAAGAACTGGATATAAGTTTCAAAGAACTGCAGTTAATAGTTAACCGTGTTAAACCTGGAAAAGAAGAAGAAATACTTAAAAAAGTAGATGAAACTGGACTAAACCTTATTGGAATGATATTTGAAGATGAAATTGTTTCAGAATACGATGGGGAAGGTATACCTCTGGTTAATCTTCCAGATGAGTCCAATGCAAAAACTGCTATATCAAAGATAATAAATGATTTAAAACTAATTTGAGGATTTTAAAATTTTTATGGAAAAGAAAGGATGTGGGTAAATGGATAAAATGACACAACTTCTTAAACTGCTTGAAAATACAGATACAATAGAATTAAATGAGTTCAGGATGGATTTTGATGAACTTGAGCTACATTTAATGCCCGCAATTCAGCAGGTTGTTCAGCAGGCTCAAAAGCAAGCTCAACAAGCTGAAATTGTAAATGAAGCGATATTGGCTGAAGAATTCAAACCACCAATTCATACCTACCCTGGTGAAGTGGCACAGGTTCAGCTTGGGGCTGGTTCAAGGAAACCAGTATATTTGGGGGGACAGAAAGCTTTATACAGATTTGAAGAGCCGCAGCCAAATCCTCCAGTTGTAACATTTGATGTTTTTGATATTCCAATGCCTGGACTTCCAAGGCCAATAAGGGAACATTTTGAAGATGTAATGGAACACCCTGGAGAATGGGCTAAAAAAGCAGTTAAAGACTTTGGAGCAAACATGGTAACAATCCACCTTATTGGAACAGGTCCAAAAGTTATGGATAAAACTCCACAGCAAGCTGCACAGGATATTGAAGAAGTATTACAAGCTGTAGACGTTCCTCTGGTAATAGGTGCTTCAGGAGATCCACAAAAAGATCCAGTAGTACTTGAAGCAGCAGCTGCAGCAGCAGAAGATGAAAGATGTCTTCTTGCATCAGCAAACCTTGACCTTGACTACAGAAAAGTTGCAAAAGCAGCAGTAGATTACAATCATGCAGTTCTTTCATGGGCAATTACTGACATAAATATGCAGAAAACACTCAACAAGTACCTCATGAAGGAAGGATTAACACAGAACGATATTGTAATGGATCCTACTACTTGTGCACTTGGTTACGGAATTGAATTTTCAATTGATGTTATAACCAGAACAAGACTCGCTGCACTTAAAGGGGACACAGATTTACAGATGCCAATGTCTTCTGGAACAACCAATGCATGGGGTTCACGTGAAGCATGGATGAAAAAAGAAGAATGGGGACCAACTGACTACAGGGGTCCAATCTGGGAAATATTAACTGGATTAACCATGATGCTTAGTGGTGTAGATATATTTATGATGCTCCACCCTCAGTCAGTAAAAGCGCTTAGAGAAATTGGAGAAACATTTACAAAAGATTACATGACCACAGACGTACCTGATATCTCAAACTGGGTCACACAATTAGAATAAGGAGGTTGAAAAATGGCCGTTACAGCAATGGATGTTTACAGATTACTTCCAAAAACAAACTGTGCAAAATGTGGAGAGGCATCATGTATGGCATTTGCCACAAAACTCTCAGAAAAGGAAACAGACCTTGAATTATGCACACAGCTTGCCGCAGATGAATTTGACAAACTTGCAGATTTACTTGCACCTGCTGTCAGGGAAATAACAGTTGGTAAAGGCGAAAAATCCATGATAGTTGGTGGAGATGAAGTCCTTTACAGATACGAATTAACTTATTATAACCAAACTCCTCTTGTAATTGATATAGCTGATGATATGGATGCAGCAGCTTTTGATGAGAGGGTTAAAAAAATAGAAGATACTCAATTTGAAAGAACCGGAGAGTTACTCACACTTGATGCTATAGCTCTCAGAAATAAATCTGGAGACGCTAATAAATTTAAGGAAGCAGCACAAAAACTTAAAAACTCCAAATTAGCACTTTTACTATGTTCTTTTGATGCAGATGCAATGAAAGCAGCTCTTGAAGTTGTTGGAGATGAACGTCCATTAATTTATGGTGCAACAGAAAACAACATCGAACAAATGGCTTCCTTAGCATTAGAATATGATTGTCCTATCGCACTCTTTGTACCAAATGACCTCGAAAAAATGAAGGAACTTTCAAGGACATTAAGGACTAAAGGAATAACTGATATTGTTCTAGATCCGGGTACATATGTTGGCGCTGGAATTGGAGATACTTTAGATAATTTTGTAATGATAAGAAGGCTTGCTGTAGAAGAAAGAGATGAAGACTTCAGATTCCCAATCCTTGGAGTTCCAGCACTTACTTGGATGAATGGAGAAGAAGATGAAATTAATAATGCAATAAAAGAAGCTACAATCGCAGCAACACTCATGAACAAATATGCAGACATAATGATAATCCATGGAACTGAAATCTGGGAATTAATCCCTGTCTTAACATTAAGACAGAGTATTTTCACTGACCCAAGAAAACCTCAAGCAGTAGATGCTGGAGTTTATGAGTTTGGTGAAGTTGATGAAAATTCACCAGTAGCTCTTACAACTAACTTTGCACTTACTTACTACACTGTAGAAGGAGATTTGAAGTCAGGAAAAGCAAACTGTTATCTTTTAGTACTTGACACTGTAGGAAGAGCCGTTGACGTAGCTGTGGCTGGTGGTCAGTTTACTGGTAAAGCTATAGCTGACTTAATTAAAGAATGTGGAATAGAAGACAAAGTTAAAACTAGAAAGTGTGTAATTCCAGGTCTTGGAGCTCCTACAAGTGGTGAAGTTGAAGATGAGACTGGATGGGAAGTTGTTGTAGGCCCTAGAGATTCTTCAGCACTTTCAGATTTCCTTAAAGAAAAAGTATAACTGATTAGAAGGGATAACAATGAAAACATTGATGGTAGTAGACCCACGAATGTGCTCTGAATGCAAAGACTGCATTACGGCATGCGAAAAAGAACATGGAACTGCTAGAGCTAAAAAAAGCAGTTCAATACCAATTTTTTGCATGCAATGTCACCCTGATAAAGCACCATGTGCCAGAATCTGCCCAACAGGAGCTATAAAAGAGGAAGATGGAACTCTCAGAGTCGATGATGATGCATGTATTCTATGTAGATTATGCATGATAGCATGTCCAATTGGAATTATTACAATTGACGAAGAAAAGAAATCTGTCCAGAAATGTACTTTGTGCATGGAAACTGACGGTATTCTACCTGCATGTGTCGAAGCGTGTAAAGATAATGTTTTGAAAGTATTCTCCATTGAAGAACTTGAAGAGCTTAAAAATGACGCTCGAATTGCAGAAATTCTTGAGGAAACTCTAAGAACATCTAAAGATAAGATTTAACCTAAAAATCTTTTCTCTCTTTATTTTATAATATTTAAGAACTTTTTTTATTCAAAAATTGTTGTTTAATTTTTTCATTTTCTATACAAATCCCTTCATTTTCTAATATCTCTTTTTTCATTTTGGTTCCACCAAAAAATCCTCCAATATTAAAATCAGATCTAATAACTCTGTGGCAAGGAATAATTAATGGTAATGGATTTTTACCTATTGCAGTCCCTACAGCCCTGTAAGCTTTTGAATTGATGGCTTCTGAAATTTGTTTATATGTTTTTACTTCTCCTTTTGGTATTTTCATTACTTCAAGGAGCACTTTTTCTTGAAATTCATTAAAATTTAAATATAATTCTTCTTTTTTAATTGAATCCTCTTTTCCATAATATAGATTACAGATTAATTTTGCAAAGTGACAATATTCATCTGATAGCGTATATGAATCAAACCCTTTTGAAATTGCAGTTAATGCATCTTTTTTGTTTTCCTTTGGCAAAATAGCCCTTATAATTTTACCTTTTCCAACGGCAACTGCAAAATAAAGATTTTCATGGTTATATATTGAAATAATTATATTAGAAATAGATATTCCTCCCCTCTTGAAAATAATAGATTTATTGCTTTTAAGAACTAATCGAAAACATATATTTTTAAATGATAGATAAAAGTGTTCATATATTTTAATTTATTATGCCTTAAATTTATATGATATCTTTTATGAGTCTAAAAAGACTTGGAGATTCTTTTGCAAGGCTTAAAAGTGAAGTAGCTGAAATTGAATTAAGATCTCTTTCTTTCATGAATTTTATGAGTACATTTAATTCTTTATCATTTAATTTATCCATGATCTTTCGATATTTAAGTGATCTTTTTATAGTATTTCCTATTTCATCTCTCCATAATTCTTCATATCTTTTTAAGAACTTGGAAGATGTATTTCCAGATCGAATAGATTCTGCAGCAACCATTCCTGCTATTTTTCCACATACAGCTGCAAGATCGATTCCGCCTCCAGTAATGGGATCAACATGACCTGCAGCATCTCCAACAACCATTAATCCATCTGTATATGTTTTTTCAATTGGGCCAGATACTGGAACTCCTCCAACATTAATTTCAATAGGAGTTCCACCTAGATTTGATGTGAATTTATTTAAATAGCCGTAGGCAGTTTCTTTTGATGTTCTAATACCTATACCTACGCTTGTGACTCCATTGTCATTTGGAAAAATCCATACATAACCTCCTGGGGCTACATCATTACCAAAATAAAACTGCATATAATTAGGGTCTGTTTCTATTCCTGTCATTTTATATTGAACACAGGAACACATGTCATTGAGTCCCCATGTAGAATTTAAACCTGCCATTCTGGCAATATTTGATTCTATTCCATCTGCAGCAATTACTAAATCTGATTCAATTTCAATGGTATTACCTAAATGTCTTGCAATAACTCCGCTAACTTTCCCATCTTTAATAATAAGATCTTTTACATTAGTTTTAACCATGATATCGGTACCTGCATCTGCAGATTCTATTGCAAGACTTTTATCAAATACTTTTCTATCTAAAATATATCCTTTTTCATTGTTTCCGTCCATACGAAAACTGTTTCCATCTGGAGAATGAATATCTCCACCATAAATTGTGGTTCTAATGTACTTACTTGAAGGTTTTATTCCAAGTGTTTGAAATGTCTTTTCGGTAGTTGCTTCAGCACATTGAAGTGGAACTCCAATTTCTTGCTTCTTTTCAATCATCAAAACATTTGCACCATTTTTAGATGCAAAAAGTGATGAAACAGATCCTGCAACACGTCCCCCTACAACGATAACATCATATTTCATTTAATCACCTGAAAATGCTCCTAAGGGACATATAAGTGCGCATCGTCCGCAATTATCACATTTATTATTATCTAAAATTGCAGCTCCTTCCTTAATCTCTAATGAACCTTGGGGACAAATGCTGATACAAGCCCCACAATAGCCACATTTTTCATCTTGAAATTCCATTACATTTCACCAACTAAATTAAGGATAAAATTAAGAAAATTTATCATAAGAATATTTGTATTTAAGGATATATATAATTTTTTAGGGTATAGAATAACAATAAATAAATTTAAGCATCGTAAATGCATAATACTAAATGAAATCAGCTTAATTATAGTTTATAGTGTTTTTGTTTTAAGTTAGAAAAAGCTTAAATACTAGATATTTCTAAGTTATATGTACTCGTAGAATTTACGAGTTCCTATATGAAGTTTAAATCTAATTTTATTAAATTTAATTTAAATTAGAAACAAAACCGTTAACTTAATATAGGATATCGAATAACTTTTAAGTTATGCAGGGGTGCCCGAGCGGCCAAAGGGGGTGGACTTAAGATCCTCTGGCGTAGGCCTTCGTGGGTTCGAATCCCATCCCCTGCACTTCACTTTTTCCTCGAAAAAGCTGAACCAAAATATCCTCGCTCAAACTACGTTTGAGCTGCGGATGGACACTTCATATTTATCGGAATTTTTAAGCCGTATTATATTTTAGTAAAAATAACTAATATTCTATTTTGCCCTAGTGGCTTAGCTGGTAGAGCGATGCCTTGGTAAGGCATAGACCGGGGGTTCGAATCCCCCCTAGGGCTTCATTTCAACCTTTTTTTGCAAAAAAGGTCCTCAAAATCTTTGATTTTCGAGTGATTGATCAAAAAATCCCTCAAAAAATCGAAGATTTTTTGGGGCACAAAACGATAGTTTCGACTGCCTCGCGAAAAACAAATTTTTCGCTGCGGAAAGTTAAAATAAATAACAACATCCATTTTTACTTTTAAATATTAATTATTTTAAAATTTTATATCAGAATTTTTATTTTTAATAAAGTTTATATCATATCAACCTTTATTATCAAACAATACTATCATTATCTAGGTGACAATTTATGGTAAAAAAAATAGCACAGCTATCTGATGTACACTTTGGAGAGAAGAACTTCTCCAATGACTTGAAAAATAACTTATTAAAACAGTTAGAAGATGAAAATCCCGATCTTATCATTGTTGCGGGTGATTTAACCACAGAAGGTTACGCCCATGAATGGGAAGATGCAGCAGTATTTGTAGATGAACTTAGGGCAATAACTGATACTTATACAATCCCTGGAAATCATGATGCACGTAATGTAGGACTTCTTCATTTTGAAAAACTAATTGGACACAGAAAATTTGTACATCTTGATAAAAATTCAGGATTTGCAATTATAGGACTAGACTCTTCAGAGCCTGATATTAATGACGGTCAAATCGGCGCGGACCAGATGGACTGGTTAAGAATGGAATTAGATAAAGTACCTGACGATTTTTGTAAAATTGTAACATTCCACCATCATTTACTGCCTATTCCTCAAACTGGAAGAGAAAGAAATATTTTACTCGATTCTGGAGATTTACTTAGAACTTTCAGTGAATATGGAGTAGATTTTGTCCTGAATGGTCATAAGCACGTTCCTAATGTATGGATGATAGAAAAAATGGTCACTTTAAACTCTGGAACAGCAACAACAAAAAAACTTAGAGGTCATACTTATCCATCTCATAATCAGTTAATAATTAAAGATGATCAGATTCTTGTAAACCTCATAAACACTGAAACCGGATATAAAAGAGAATTAGCTAATTATTCTGTTAAAGTGGAAAAAGAGGAGTATGTTATTTGTTCTTATAAGCATAACTCACTTCATGCTTTATAATAAACAAATAAAATTATTTTTTTAACTTATTTAATAATATAAATATAACATTTCAGCAATTTATTATTGTAAGATGATTATCTAGAAGTTTAAGTTAAAAAATAAACTTAAACACTTTTTCCATTTATTTTATAACTATTTAGATACTTTATACGAACTATATTTCTATAAGTAGGAACAATCTTTATATTCTCTAAACTTAAATTATAAAAAATACAGAATAACTTAATTAAAATAATATTAATGTGAATTTTTTTATTACAATTTAAAAAATAAACTATGTGATTTTTATGTCCAAAATGTTAGATGTGGTAATGGCAGGTGTAATCTCTGGAATTGTTGCATTTACCACTTCAAAAATGGGAATATCTGGAACAGTAATAGGGGCCGTTTTAGGAGCTATGCTCTACCAACTAATGACTCACTTTATTAAAGAACCCCTGAATAATGTGAAAAAAAATAAAATAGAAACTAACATAAAAACAAGGTTAGTATATGCTATTCCCTTAATTATCATTGTAGCTATTGAAATTATTTACATATTTGCAGAAGTATACTCAAAACCAGGGCAAATATTTTATTTTCTGGAAAATGCAACCGATTGGAATCTATTTAGATCCATTGGAATAGGGCTAATTTTAATGGGAGTATATCCATTATGGATATCTGAAAATATAAGACGTTCGTATGGTTATATAATATTATCTGTAGGTATAATTATACTATTAAAAGGGCTAGCAGATTTAAATCTGGCAATTGTGGAATTATACTCTCCACTATTTGCAGAATTTAGTGTTATAATCTCTTTAGGTGTTATAGCTGCATTATTGTACGTTATTCTATCAATAGTTCAAGAATCAATAATAATTAACCATGAGGAAATTGAACAAAGTAATTAATGGGATATTATGGCTAAAAAAACTAAAAATGGTACATTAAAAGCAATATTGGATGTAATACGTTATGAAAATCCTTCAACACAGGATGAAATTGCAGAAAGGCTTGGAATTACACGCAGGTATGTTACAAAATTACTGCAGCCATTAATAAGTGATGGAATTGTAAAAAGAGCTTATGTAATAGAACCTAAAAAGTTTGATGAATTTTTAGAAATTTATGGAGAAGAGAAGGTACCTGTGGAGCATGCAACATTAAAAATTGTAGAGCTTCTTAGAGGAATGGCAGATCATGTTGATAATCAGTTAGAAACATCATTTAAGGCACTTTCAACTTTTGACAGTGAACTGGCTAACGAAGCTTTAAAAATGGATTATATAACTAATAATATGCATGAAAGAATAAGAACTTCAGTGGATATGGCAATATCAATGAATCCTTCTCCAGAATTTAGTAAAAGTAGTGCATTTAGTGAAGTGGCCTATGATTTAGAGCGTATTGGAGATCATTCATCTCAATTTGCAAATTTCACCCTTAAAGAGTCTTATGAATTGGATAATGATATGTTTAAATATATTAAAGAAATGTATGACACATCTAAAAAAATGGTAGACTATTCTATGGAAGTATTTTTAGATGAAAAACTTGATTTAAGGAATGAAGTATTGGATTATGAGGAAAATATCCATGCTTTACAGAAAAGGGCTTTGAATTGCATTGCTACTCAAATGGCAGAATCTTCATTTGACGATACAGAACGTTCTACTTATTATCTTTCCCTATCAAGAGTAGTTAAAGCATTTGAAAGGATAGGCGATATTTCAATAGAAATAATTGATATTGCAAGAGAGTATTATGAAAATATTCCTAGGACAACAACTCCTGAACAATTTAGAAGAATAAATAATAAAGAAAAATTTTAAAATTTATCTAATTAATCTTCTTCTTCCATGTATTTTTTAATTTTTTTCTCTTCCCATTCTTTTGAAAAGATTCCCCGTTTCATGAAAACTGACAATGCATGTGAAACGAGACCAATACCCCAGAAGAATGCAATAAATAAAAACCACCAGAATTCTGGAGTCGTAAAGAAATTAATTATTGCAAGAAAGGCATTTACAACAATATATGATACTAAGTGGCCATAAAATCCTTTTAATTCTTCAACTCTCTTTTTTGCTCTTTCATATTTTAAATTATCCATTTTAAAACCTCTAATATTATTCTTATTCTTTATGTATTATTCATTAATATTATATTCTACTTTAGAAAACTTACATATTTTAGAAATGTAGGATTAAATTTACAGCTTTAAGTGCAATAATGTTCGTTTTCAGTGAATTAATTTAGAATATTTACATTTTTCTTTCATTATTAGTTCACTTATAGTGTAAACTAATACACAAATAGGAACATTTAAATATTGGTAGTCTATTATTATAGGATGAGGTGAAATGAAATGGACTCGAAATATATAATTGGTATAATAGTAGCTATAATAATAATAGCTGGAGCTTTACTTGCATTTTCAGGAAGTTCAAGCCAACAAAAAATCGAAATAGCAGGTTCTACATCTGTTCAACCAGTAGCAGAGAAACTTGCTCAAGCTTACATGCAGAAACACCCTGACGTTAAGATTAATGTTCAAGGTGGAGGTTCAAGTGTAGGTATAACAAGTGTTCAAAAAGGACAAGCAGATATAGGTATGAGTTCCAAGGAACTAAAAGCAGATGAAAAAGCAGGACTTAACGAATACTTAGTCGGAAAAGACGGTATTGTTATAGCTGTAAACACTAAAAACAGCGTTTCTGACTTGAAAGTTGAACAGGTAAAAGATATTTTCAGCGGTAAAATCTCCAACTGGAAAGAAGTAGGTGGCCAAGACGCTAAAATCAACGTTATAACCAGAGAAGATGGTTCTGGTACAAGAAAAGCATTTGAAGAAATAATAATGGGTAAAGACACCAAAATAATTAAAGAAGCTGTAGTTCAAAGTTCAACTGAAGCCGTAGCACAATCCATTAAAGGAGATCCTAATGCTATTGGGTACATATCCTTAGCTAGCTTAAGCTCAGATGTAAAATCTTTATCTATAAACGGTGTTGCCCCTTCAGAACAAACAGTATCAGATGGTACATACAAAATTCAGAGACCATTTTTGTTCTTAACTAAAGGAGAACCTAAAGGTGCAGTCAAAGACTTTATAGACTTCTGTTTAAGCCCTGAAGGACAGGCAATAGTTAAAGGAGAAAAAGTCGTACCTGCAAAATAAGTGGTTTTAAACCACTATTTTTTATTTATTCCATTTAAAATAAAAGTAATTTATCAAAAAGATTAAATAATCAATTATCTTAATCACTTTATATTATAAATACTCTGAAAGAGAAGAGTATTTTTAAGGTGATTAAGAATGGAATTAAAATACAAGCTTGGAATAATAATTGCCATAGCCATAATTTTCGCTTACATAATATTCATCCCATCAACTCAATATGAAAGAATACAAATTGCAGGTTCTACATCTGTACAACCTGTAGCAGAAAAATTAGCAAAGAAGTTTGAAGAAACCCATCCTAATGTAAGAATAAATGTTCAGGGTGGAGGTTCCAGTTTAGGTATAAGTAGCGTGTCACAAGGAATTACTGATATTGGTACTAGCTCAAGAGAATTAACAAGTAGAGAAAAAACTGGACTTAATGAATACATTATAGGTAAAGAGGGCATAGTCATTGCCGTAAATAATCAAAATCCTATTACTAACTTAAATAAAGATCAGGCTAAAGATATTTTCAGCGGTAAAATCACCAACTGGAAAGAATTAGGATGCCCTGATTTAGAAATACATGTCATAACCCGAGAAGCAGGTTCTGGTACAAGATCTGCATTTGAAACTATTGTAATGGGTAAAGGTACTAAAATTCGACAAGATGCAATAGTTCAAAGCTCAACTGAGTCAGTTAAACAGGCAATAAGACAGGATCCTGGTGCAATAGGATTTGTTTCATTAGCACGTATGACTAGTGACGTAAAAGCTTTAAAAATTGATAATGTTGTGCCTTCAGAAGAAACTGTATTTGAAGGTACTTATAGTTTACAAACACCCTTTATTTTTGTCGTAAAAGGCGAACCACAGGGAATTGTAAAGGAATTTATAGATTTTACCTTAAGTCCTGAAGGTCAGGCAATTGTAAAAGGAGAAAAAGTTGTACCTGTAAGATGATATAGGGCTTAGCCCTACTCAACTAACCTTATTTCAGACATGATAAATAGAGGTGTATAGAATGACGAAATATGAAGAATTTTTAGTAGAGAAGGGGCTTTTTTTAACAGCTATCTTATCAATCATTGTTATTCTTTTAATCATAGGATTCATATTCAGGGAAGGTATTCCTGCTATTGACTATTATGGATTCTTACATTTTGTATTTGGAATGGATTGGTCACCATCAGATGATCAGTATGGTGTTTTCACCATGATAATAGGCTCACTGTATATTACTTTCCTTTCATTAATATTTGCAGTACCCTTATCGTTACTTTGTGCAATTTTCTTGGCAGAAATCGCACCGAGAACCATGAGGAGAATATTGAAGCCGGTTATTGAGACCCTTGCAGGAATTCCATCTGTAGTATATGGATTTTTTGGGCTTATAATCCTTGTACCACTTATGAGGGAACAATTTGGAGGAACTGGGTTCAGTATACTTACAGCATCACTAATTCTTACTGTAATGATTCTTCCAACAATTATTAGTATATCTGAGGATGCTCTAAAGTCTGTTCCAGCCGAATACAAAGAAGCATCACTGGCATTGGGAGCAACCCACTGGCAGACCATAAAAAATGTTTTATTCCCTGCAGCAATCCCTGGAATAATAACCGCAGTAATTTTAGGCATGGGTAGGGCTGTAGGAGAAACTTTAGCAGTTATAATGGTTGCAGGAAATGTTACACAAATTCCAAACTCAATATTTGATCCAGTAAGGGCATTAACATCAAATATAGCTCTGGAGATGGGTTATGCAACCGGAATTCATTATAATGCACTCTTTGCAACAGGAATAGTTCTATTTGTCATGATAATGGTACTTCTGATAATAGCTAACTACTTCCATTACAAGAAGAAGGTAGTTGTTGGTGGAGGGTATTTATAATGCCAAAATTTGAATCTAAAATGGGAGAATTTTGAAATGAAGAGAATAATATCCCCGAAAATGGCTCAAAGAATTATGAAAGGCCTATTTTGGGCATCAGGAATTATAACAGTTATAATTCTGCTTGTAATTATGGGTTATATTCTTTACAAGGGATTACCAGTAGTTAATTTAAGCTTTATATTTAGTGATCCAGTGGATTCCGGTAGATCTGGTGGAATTTTCCCAATGATCATATCAAGCATTTATGTGACTCTAATTGCGATTCTTGTTGCTACTCCTTTAGGTGTGGGTGCGGCAGTATATTTGTCAGAATATGCGGGAGAAGGCACAATTGTGAAATTAATAAGATTTGGAGCGGAAACACTTGCATCTATCCCATCTATTGTATTCGGATTATTTGGATTAGCATTCTTTGTAATCTACCTTGGATTAGGCTGGTGTGTACTTTCTGGAGGGCTTATATTAGCTTTAATGGCACTCCCTACAATCTTACAAGTTTCTGAAGTTTCATTGGAAGCTGTACCGAGATCCTACCGTGAAGGTAGCCTTGCTATAGGTGCTACAAAATGGCAAACTATTTATAGAGTAGTATTACCTGCAGGAATTCCTGGAATTACAACAGGGGTAATCTTAGGGCTTGCAAGAGCTATTTCAGAAGCTGCAGCGATTTTGTTTGCAGTAGGCGCTGCATTAACAGTTCCTATATCTATTTTTGATCCTGCAAGGCCATTACCGCTTCACCTTTATATCATGGCTACAGAAGGGATATCTCTGGATAATGCATACGGAACTGCAGCTGTTCTGGTAATTTTAGTGCTCATAATTACTGTAGTAACAAATACATTAGTTGAAAGATACTCGAAAAAGATGATGGGGAGATAATAGATGGATTATAGAATTGAAGTTGAAGATTTAAACGTTTACTTTGACGAGGCACATATCTTAAAGGACATTAATCTTAAAATTCCAAAAAATACAGTTACTTCACTTATTGGACCTTCCGGGTGTGGTAAGTCTACATTTATAAGAACTTTAAATCGTATGAATGATTTAATAGACACTTTTAAGCATAATGGTTCTGTTCTTTTAGACGGTAGGGATATTTATGACCCTAAAATTGATGTAGTTGATTTAAGAAAGAAAGTTGGAATGGTCTTCCAGAAACCTAATCCATTCCCTAAATCCATTTTTGAGAATGTAGCTTATGGTATGGGAGTTCATGGAATTACAGAAAAAGATGTAATAGCTGAAAGAGTTGAAGAAAGCCTGAAAGCCGCAGCATTATGGGATGAAGTTAAAGATAAACTTGATAAGTCTGCTATGGGTCTTTCTGGAGGGCAGCAGCAGAGATTATGTATCGCAAGAACAATAGCTGTAAATCCTGAGGTTATACTTATGGATGAACCGGCATCTGCACTGGATCCAATTTCTACAACTAAAATTGAAGATCTAGTTCATAAATTAAAAAATGATTATACTATAATTATTGTTACACATAACATGCAGCAAGCTACAAGGGTTTCAAAGTACACTGCATTCTTCTTAAACGGGGAGATAGTTGAAAGCGGCCTTACAGATAAGCTGTTTATGGAACCAGAAGATCAGCGTACTGAAGATTATATTACTGGTAGATTTGGTTAATTGAAATAAAAAAGTTCAATTGAATAAAAATATAAATATATTATTAATGTAAGGCAAGGTGGATAGGATGAAAAGATATCCAAGGGTGCAGTTTAGAAAAAGATTAAGGGAATTAAAAGAACAAGTAGAAGAAATGGGTCAATTAACCCTTAAGGCACAAAAAAATGCAATGGAAATATTAACCGATTTTAATGAGGAAAAGTGGAATAATGTTAAAGAAGCAGGCGAAAAAATAGATATAATGAATTTCGAGCTAGAAAGAAGATGTATGGGGGTTATAGCATCCGAACAACCTGTTGCTACTGATTTAAGGTTTATTGAAGCTTGTATTAAAGTGGGAAGTCATTTAAAAAGAATGGTAAGCTTAGCAGTAAATATTGCTGAAGTTGCAAGTGATTTAAGGAATGAAGAGATTCCACGTAGGCCTCAAGAAGATCTAGTTCATATGTCTAACATAGTTCAAATGATGGTAAGTAAAGGACTTTATTCATTCCTAGACCAGAATATGAACATGGCAAGGGAACTAAGACAAGATGACGATAAGGTAGATGATTTATTTGATCAGGCTCTAGGTAATATTACAAAAAGTATGTTCCAGGACAAAGATTCAATATCTTATTTAATTTATTTGCTATTTGTAGCTAGATTCCTTGAGAGAACAGCAGATCGCGCAGTTAGTATTGGAGATAGAACTATCTTCATGATGACTTGTGAAAAACCCTAATTTTAATCTTTTAGCTTAAATTCTACTTTTATTTTTTTATTTGGATATTTTAACTTAATGAAGTAATACTTTAATCATTATATTTTTATACTTTTAATATTATGTTTGGTTTAGCACCTATATTTGTTAAATTATGTCTTGAAGGAGTTATTCCGCTTTAGTTTTATGTGTACGAAGTTTTATAATCTGTAGGATTATGGGAGGCTGTTTATTAATTAATATATTATCCATTTAATTAATGTAAGTATAGTTAATTGGATGCTTATAGCTTTAGAGAAATATAGTTCTTTTAAGTCAATTTTATTATATGAACTTAAATATGGGAAGCATCGGTAGTTCTATTTACTGCAAAATTTCCATTAATTACTCTTATAATTGCCGATTGATAATTTCAGAAAAATATATTACTAATTTTAATTATAGTAATAATGCAGTTGTATTTTTTATTAATTGCATCTGTATGGTTAGTTACAATTTAGGCCATATATTAAATTATGGTGAATTAAGGGTATATGGGGTGATTTAATTGAAAATTAGGGATGAATTAGTTGGAAGAGAGGTTCTGGATGGCACTGGACATAAAATCGGTGAAGTAGACGATATTGAAGTTGATTTTGATTCCCAGAGAATAGATGCCATTATCATTGGTGAAGGAAAAATTATCGGTAGAGGCAGAGAAAGAAGAATTCCTTTTAATATGGTGGAAACTGTAGGGGAAAGAGTTATATTAAGAAGGGAATCAGGGGGTAAAACTGCAGAAAGAGAAGATAGAATGGAAAAGTCAGAATTTGAAAGAGAAGGTCGTGGAAGAGAGGAAGGTAGAAGAGAAGGTTATGTTGAAGAAAGAGACCTTAGTAGAAGAGAAGGATCAAGAAGAACACCTAATATCGGAGAGGAAGAAAGATATTAATATCTTTCTTTAATTAATTTTCTAAATATTAAGATTTTAAAATAGCAGTAGCTTGTCTTGCAGCCCAGCATTGAATGCAAACACCTATAGGTAATCCTGCAGTGTGAGTATCTGCAGTTAAAATTTTAACATCAAGTGCAGTTGTCTTACCGCCGAGGCCCATTGGACCTATTCCAGTACTGTTGATTTGACTTAATATATCTTCTTCAAGTTTTGCAAGAGTTTTATCCTTATTTATTTCTCCAATTTTACCAAGTAATGCTTTTTTTGCAAGTTTCATAGCTAAATCAGAAGATCCTCCAATTCCAACACCTACAATAATTGGGGGGCATGGCTTTCCTCCAGCGGCTATTACAGTATCAAGGACAAAATTTTTTATTCCTTCAATCCCTTCACCAGGTAATGCCATTTTTAGAGCATTGTTATTTTCTGAGCCTATTCCTTTTGGAAAAGCAGTTAACTCGATTATTTTATCATCAACAAGCTCAATATCAATTTGAGGCATTAAATTACCTGTATTATTTCCCCTATTTTCACGAGTTATTGGATCTACAACGTTTGGCCTTAAAGGCACCTCTTCTGTAGCCCTTACAACTCCATTTTTTATTCCTTCAATTAGATTTTCTACTTCAACATCGCCAAGCTTTACAAAAACAATGGGGACACCAGTATCTTGACACATTGGAACTCCAAGCTTTTCGGCTGCTTCAATATTATCAAGTATGGCCTTAAGATTTAAGCGTGCAAGCTCATGATCTTCATTTTTATAGGCATCTTGAAGAGCTTTTTTAACATCATCTGGAAGTTTGATAACAGCTTCCTTAAATAAATTGAAAACAGTATTTTCTATAGTATTTTGAGTAATCATGATAGTCCTCCTATAGTGATGTAGATTTTATACATTTTAAACATAATCTTTACTATGAAATAATAAAAATATAAGAATAGTTTTCTAAGCAGAGTAATAAATAATCTCCATTACTGGAAATTTATTCTAAATGTATTCTAAAACCTTGAAATTAGTGTAATAATATGATTATTGGTGATAATTTAGATATAAATATAACTATTTTTGTTTATAGTTAATATATTTCATTTAATTTCAAAAATCCTTAATAAAATGTTCATAGAGCAATATTTAATATATATTAAATTATCATATGTTAAACTAATAATATTTAGTATTATATATTATTAATATGAATTAATTAATATTCTAATTTAAGGGGGGATAAAAAAGTGTTTAGGTTATTTGATGAAGGTCAATTAGGGGATTATTTAAATGAAAAAAGGAAATTAGTTCATTATCTCGTTGAAAATGAACCAGAATTAACTATTTTAAAAGCTGATGAATATTTTATTAATCATATTATCGAAAAAGAATATGTAGAAGTGCCTCAATTTAACTTTGAAGAAATTTATGTTGAAGATATAGAAAAGATAAAAAATGGAAATCCTGAAATGATTTTTAATTTTAAGTTATCATTTACTGGGGATAAAGAATTACTTAAACTTAAGCCAACTAATCACCTTAATTGGACAATAGATGCTAATGTAGAAAAAGATCATGTTTTATGTTTTGAAATAATAGATAACGATGATGACGTAACCGTAATAAAAGATAAATTTAGAATTACTGTTGATAATATAAAAAAACAGCTAGAAAATTTTGCTGATGAGGTTGAAGCATATAATAACCAACTTCCAGTATTAATCGAAAATAAATTAGTAGAACGTAAAAATAGAATTATAAAGCGTAAGCAAAAATTAGAATTACTTAATTCCTTAGAAAATATCGAAAAGAGGTCTGCTGTTTAAGTGAAATAATTCTAAAAGGAGAAAATATAAAATAAAATAATGGCTTAATCAGTATTTCATGATCATTTTAAGCCTTTCAAGTTCTTTAGCTACTTTATCACGCTTATCAGAGACCATTTCTTCTGAATCTACACATAGCCCTCCTGTAGGGCATGAAAGAACGCAGCGCGGAGTTTCCTGATCAATACATAGGTTACATTTTTTAGCGATACCCTCTTCATCCATATGGATTGCTCCAATTGGACAGGAATCTCTACACAGGCTGCAGCCTATACATGCATCTTCATTGATGACAATTGCTCCATCGACTTCTTCGATGGCATCTTCAGGACATATGGTTAAACATGGTGCTCTATCGGGTGCACAATGTCTGCAGTGAAGTGAGACGCCGCTAATAACTCTTATTGCATTTTGGGGACATTCGCGCTCGCATTTTGAGCAGTCCTCGCAAAGCTCCGGCCGTGAAATTAACTCTTTCATCTTTATGCCTCCTATTTAAGAGCATCCTTTGCCCTTGAACCATGTGTCAGAACATTTACAAGTCCTGATTTCTTTTTGGTCTTTTTGTTGATGCCTGATATCTTTTCGATGTGCTTTGCCTGTTTTTCAAGCTTCATCTTTTCAGGGTCTATTATTGCAATTGCCCTTTTTGAACATGCTTTTATACATGCGGGTGTATCAAGATCAGGGCACTGACTGCATTTTTGTGCTTTTCTCTCGTGCATTACTACTGATCCAAATGGACAGATAAGCATACACAGTGAACAGCCTATGCACTTTTCAGTGTCTACTGATTTCTCGTCAATTGCATCAGTAGGGCATATTCTTTTGCAGGGAGCATCTTCGCACTGCTGGCAAATAATTGGGTAGTAAGAACCTTCTACTTCTCTTACCATGATTCTTGATGTGCCGTGAAGTTGTGAACAAGCTTCTTCACAATCCATGCATCCATCGCAAATCTCTGGTTGAATTAGTATTTTTTCCAAGGTATTGCCCCCTATATTTTAAGTTCAGTACAAACCTGGTTAACATAAGTTTGGATTCTCTCTTTTTCTTCGTCAGCAAGGTGTTTAAACCGTTTTTGAGCATTTAAATATTCATTTACAGGTTTTCTTTGGATTGGCCTGTATGTTACTTTAAATTCACCATCGATAATTTCATAAAGTATCCATGCACCTGTATCAACAGCTAATCTTCCAAGTTCTATTGTTTTTGATGGATCAAATCCCCATCCACTGGTACATGGCTGGTGAATGTGAATATATGCCGGTCCATCTATTTCTGTAGCCTTTTTAACTTTCTTCATAAAGTCCTCAGGATATGAAATAGATGCTGTTGCAACATAAGGTACGCCATGTGCTGCCATTATCATTGGAATATTCTTTTTAGGTTTATCTTCACCAAAACTTTCTTTTCCATGTGGCGATGTTGTTGTTGATGCTCCATATGGTGTTGCACCACTTCTTTGAACCCCTGTGTTCATGTAAGCTTCATTATCGTAACAAATGTAAATTAGATTATGTCCTCTTTCCATTGCTCCGGATAATGACTGAAGTCCTATATCTGCAGTTCCGCCGTCTCCAGCAAAGGCAACTACATTAACATCATCCTTTCCTTGTGCTTTAAGAGCTCTTTCAACTCCAGAAGCAACTGCAGCCGCATTTTCAAATGCTACGTGGATCCATGGGATTTTCCATGAAGTTTCAGGGTAAGGAGTGGTAATAACCTCGAGACATCCTGTTGCAGATACTGCCACGGTGTTTTCACCAAGCATTTTAAGAGCAAGTCTTGCAGCTATGGTAGCACCGCATCCAGCACAACCTCTGTGTCCGGGAGCGAGTAATTCTTTTTCAGGTACTTCCATTTTATGTTTCCTCCTCTTTGAGTCCTATCCAGTTAATTTTATCTTCATCATCTGAATTTTTAGTTATATTGATTATATCTCTGATATCTTCATTTGAAACGTCACGTCCGCCAAGACCTAAAATGAATCCTCTTGCGTCTACATCCATCTTAGCTTTTATTTCATTGAATAGAACGCCTCCAATACCAAAGGATATGTTTTTATCCAGAACAGCTATTCTGTCAGCATTTTTGATTGCATTAAAGATTTCGTCTTTAGGGAATGGTCTGAAAACCACAACTTTAAGAAGTCCAACTTTTTGTCCTTGACTCCTTAATTTGTCAATAACTGCCTTAATTGTACCACAGATAGATCCCATGGCTACAATGATTATTTCGGCATCGTCACACATGTAGTTTTCTACAAAATCATATTCACGTCCGAATTTTTCACCAAATTCTTTATTGACGTTTCTTATAATTTCCTTTGAACCTTCCATTGCTACTTCCATATCATATCTTGCTTCCATGTAGTAATTAGGATCAGTAAATGTTCCAAGTGACATTGGGTCTTTAGGATCAAGATAAGCATGCTTTGGTATATATTCTGGTAAGAATTCATCTACATCTTCTTGGGATGGAATGGCTACAGGTTCAACAGTGTGAGTTAATATGAAACCATCTACACAAACCATACTTGGTAGAAGTACCTTTTCATTTTCTGAAATTTTATAAGCTTGTAATACAAGGTCAAGTGCTTCTTGAGCGTTTTCAGCATAAAACTGCATCCATCCAGTATCTCTTTGAGATATTGAATCTTGCTGGTCGTTCCATATGCTTAAAGGCGCTGATAATGCCCTGTTTGCATTTCCCATAACTATTGGGTTTCTTAAACCTGCTGCAGCAAATAATATTTCGTGCATTAAAGCTAATCCCTGGGATGATGTTGCGGTAAATACTCTAACACCAGCACCAGATGCTCCAACTGCTGCACTTATTGCGCTGTGTTCAGATTCTACCCGGATATATTCTGCAGGAAGGTCTCCGTCTGCAACAAACTGTGCTAAATATTCAGAGATGGATGTTTGGGGAGTTATAGGATAAACAGGTACAACTTTTGGTTTTGCAAGTTTAACAGCTTCTGCAATTGCCCTATTTGCTGAAATAACTTTCATTTTATTCTCTCTCCATTTTTATAGCTTTAACAGGACATTCTTGGGCACAAATCCCGCATCCTTTACAGTAATCGTAATCAATATCTTGTTCTTTATTTACACACCCTTCTGGGCAAAATAGGAAACAGTTTTCGCAGTTTATGCACTTATCTTTATCTACTGTAGGTTTGAAGGTTCTCCAACTACCAGTTTTATTTTTTGTACTGCTTCCAGGCTCTTTAACAGTTGCTCCAACAGCGGTCATGAAATCACCTTTATTTTTTAATTTGCTCATACGCTACTTTAGCGGCTTCAGCGTTCTTTTCACCTATTTTACCAGGGAAAGTTTCTTTAATAATCTTTAAAATTGAATCTAATGTAACTGTACCTGTTGCTCCGGCAAATGCTCCAAGCATTACAGTATTTACTATTGGAATTCCTAAAATGTCGAGTGCAATTCCAGTAGCATCAATGCTGTATGATTCTACGTTCTTTCCGAGGTTAATATCATCGACAGTATTTAATACTACCTTTCCACCTTCTTTAAGGCCAGATAGAACATCAACAGCTTCTAAAAGAGTATCATCCAACACAATAACATAATCAGGATTATAAACTTGATATCTTCTTCTTATTGGTTTATCATTTATTCTTGAAAACGCCATGACTGGTGCGCCTTTCCGCTCAGCACCGAAGAATGGGAATGCTTGGCAATATTTTCCATCTTCAAACGCTGCTTTTGCTAAAATCTCAGCAGCAGTTACTGCGCCCTGTCCTCCACGTCCATGAAATCGAATTTCGATCATACTGTACCTCCATTCCTCATGTATAATCATTATAAATTATAACATATATAAACTTTTACAGATTATTAAATTGTTCTTTAAAAATCTAAAAAAGTAGTACCAAAATTCAATATTATGTAGTGTTAAACCATAAATTTTGAAATAAAATTACACATAATATATTTGAATACTCCAAATACATCCTTTTTATAAAATAATGCAATATGAAATCATAATTGTTTAAATTATATGAAGAACTAATAGAAAATATTTATGAGTAAAAAGATAAATTAATGCATATATTATTTATAAAATTATTTTTGCGGTCTAATATTCTCTTTAGAGGTTGAGGAAACTTACAGTTTCCGAACTTTTGGAAATATAAGATTTCCAATGTTCACGAAACATAGTTTCGTAACCGCAAAAAAGCTATGCTTTTTTGAATGCCCCGAAATTCTATGAATTTCGATGGCCACAAAAATTGAAACTATCGAAAATCGAATATTTTCGATGTTTGAGAAGCAAAGCTTCTCAACCGTAAAAACCGCAGGTTTTTACATGCCTCGAAACGAAGCACTCGAAAACCGTAGGTTTTCGGTGCGTCAAACACGGTGTGTTTGACAGTTTTCGAAGGCTTGCAAAACTAAAGCTAAAGAAAATGCATAGCATTTTCTTTGCGCAAAAAATAGAATTTTTTGCAGTTTTGCGTCCCAAAAAAAATCTGTCGTAATCTAAGATTTTGACGCCGTGAAAATTTAAATTTTCACCGGCTTGATTTTTTTGAGGAATTTTTGAGGTATATTATGAAAGTTCTTATAGTAACTGGAAAGCTTGCAAACAATGCAGTTAAAAAAGCATCAAGTAAATCAAATCAAGATACATATGTATATACTGTAGATACTCCAATTGCTGCTTTTTTAACTCCTAAAAAGATACTCGAAGAAATTAAAGATTTAAAAGATCCAGATTTGAGTTCTTTTGATATGATTATAACCCCTGGCCTTATACGTAAAGATGTAAGTGAAATAGAACTTGAAACCGGAGTTCCAACATATAAAGGGTCAACAAGTGCTGCAGATTTAAATATAGTCCTTGATATGGCTGATAAATTAGAACTTTCATCAAAAACACCTGCTGATAAACTAATTGAAGAAGAACTTCAAAAAAGGGCGCTTCAATTCATTGAAAATTTTGAAAATGATAAAAGGAACGCTCAAATACTTCTAAAAAAGCCAGAAAACATTCTTGTGGGAAATTTACCTGTCGGAGAAGATTTTCCAATGAGGGTTTTAGCTGAAATAGCTAATGCTCCCCTCCTTAGTAAGGAAGAATTAATTAATCGCGCTAAATATTTTGTTGAAAATGGGGCAACAATGATAGATATTGGAATGATTGCTGGTGAAACAAGACCTGAAGACATTTCAGAAATGGTAAAAGTACTTAAGGATAATTTAAATGGTATTCCTGTTAGTATTGATACATTAAATCCTATTGAAATCAAAGCAGCAGTTGAAGCTGGCGTTGATATGGTTTTAAGTCTTGATCTTGGGAACTATGATGAAGTTTTACCTTTAATGAAAGAAAAAAATATTCCTGCAGTCATTCTTCCAACTAATTTTAGCGAAAACTGGACACCTGAAACTATTGAAGAAAGAGTAAATGCCCTTGAAGAGTTAATGAAAAAATGTGAAGGAATTGATGTAATTGTAGATTTAATTCTTGACCCTGTAAACAGCCAGAGCATAGTAGAATCAATAATTGCCTGCCATGAATTTAAAAAACGTAATAAAGTGCCTTTATTTTTCGGAGTTGGAAACGTAACGGAACTTATGGATACTGATTCAGTGGGAGCAAATGCACTTCTTTCTGGAATAGCTATGGAACTTGGCGCAAGCATATTATTTACTCCTGAAGAAAGCGGTAAAACCATTGGAAGCGTTCACGAACTTTCAGTTTCTTCAAAAATGATGTTTCTTGCAAAAAATAGAGGTTCAATTCCAAAAGACCTTGGAATTAATTTAATTGTCTTGAAAGACAAGCGTAAAGGGGAGACTATAATTGAAGATGTTGATGCGCCAGTTATTGAAGGTTTAGAAGATTATAAATTCACTCAAGATCCTAAAGGAAGTTTTAAGATAACTGCTGAAAATGGATTTATTAAAGCAGTTCATTATGTAAAGATGAAACCGGATTTAATTATTAAAGGTGAAACTGCAAAGAGTGTTTATGATAAGATTATTAAAAATGATCTTGTTTCAAGACTTGAACATGCTACATATCTTGGTGCAGAACTTCAAAAGGCAGAAATTGCAGCTAAACTTAATAAAAATTATATTCAGGATTTTGAATTGTTTAAAAAACAGCAATATTAACATTAAATCTAGTTAATTTAAAAAATAAAAAATATTTAGGTTTTTAAAGGTCTACAATTTCATTATATTACTAAAAGCAAGGACATAAGCCGATTGCATCGCTTATTGTTAATACACCGGAAGGAGTGTATACCCAATGCCAGTTAGCTGCCCAATATCCTGCTGGAAGCCCTGCATTTTCAAGACCATTTATTTTATTCCATGTAATTGTTGTACCATCATCAAATGTTAGTACAGCAGACACAACTGGATGATTGTGTGGTCCAATATCGTAATGGATAGCTCCTCTATCATTTCCATTTCTGTATCCATCAGCGGAATCTGTACATCCACATCCAAATTGCACTGTTAATGTCCCAAGATCTTCAGATTGTGTTGGGGCTGAACTAACGGATCCTGCAGCAATTAATGCCATTATCAGTACTAGTAAAATAGATAATAGGTTTTTTATCATTTCATTTCACCTCCTTTGCTTAATAAATTCTAAAAGTATTACAAATATAACTAATAGTATAATATGTTATTATAATAATAAATAGTTTAATATTCTTGATAAAGATGCTTTTTATAAATATATAAGAAGTTTAATGAAAATATTGTAAATAAAATAATATTGAAATTGATTAATCTAAATGGTATCATTTATTTTTAATTGGAGCATTAAAATGAAAACATGTACAAAATGTGGAGCTACACAAGTTATAATAAAAAGAAAAGCTTCAGGACAAATGCTTTGTCAAGAATGTTTCATAAACTCAACAACTGAAAAAGTTTTGAAGGGCATTCGCAGAAACAAACTTATAGAAAAGGGAGATAAGGTTGCAGTTGCATTATCTGGTGGAAAAGATAGTGTAATGGTTCTAGATATTCTAAGCTCTCTTTATGAACGCAATATAATCGATCTTTTTGCAATAACCATAGATGAAGGAATAGCAGGATACAGAAAACATGGTATAGATATTGCTATAAAAAATGCAAGAAAATTAGGTATAGATCATAAAATAGCTTCAATTAAAGATTATTTTGGTAAAGACCTTGATGAAATCATGGATCACGAATCAAGGGAACATGGAGCATGTACTTATTGCGGAGTTTTTAGAAGGTGGATTATTAACAAAATAGCGCGTGATGAAGGAGCTACAAAGATTGCAACTGGCCATAATTTAGACGATGAAACTCAGGCAATACTTATGAACTATCTTGAAGGAAATATAGATAATTTAATGCGTATTGGTGCTAAAACAGAGCCACAAAGTGATAAATTCACTGTTAAAATCAAACCACTTCGAGAAATTCCTGAAAAGGAAATTGGACTTTATGTTGTTGCTAAAGAACTGGATGTACATTTTGATGAATGTCCATATTCAAAAGAGTCTTTCAGAGGAGAAGTAGGTCGTTTTATTAAAGATTTATCTATAAATAGGCCCACTATAATGTATTCAACTCTTAAGGGTTTTGATAAAATAAAACCTGCCATAAAAAAAGAATTTGGGAACAAAAAGATTAAAATGGATAACTGCATTAAATGTGGTGAACCGGCGTCACATGAGCTTTGCAGAGCTTGTTTATTTGCCAAAAAACTTGAACAGTGATAAAATGGAAGTTACAGTGATATATGAGAAAAGAGAACATAAAAAAGAAATTCCAGAAAATACCAGTGTTAAAGAAGTATTAGATTTAATGGATATATCTTCAGAAACAGTTGTTGTCAAGCGCAATAATGAAATCATTATTGATGAAGAAAATTTAGATGATGAAGATGTAATTGAAGTAATCCGTGTTATATATGGTGGTTAATGTCATTAACTAAACTTTATTATCTAAAAACGGAATATATAATGCTTAAATCTGGATGTGAATAAGTGGAAATAACAAGCTTAATTGAAAATAAGATAGCAAAATATTTTACAATTAAAAGCCTCCATATTGAAGAAAAAGCATTTTATTTCGATGTTTGGAATTATTCACGTGAAAATTTTCTTCATTTAATTGATGAACTGGATGAAATAGGATATATTCCATTTATTGATGAATATGACAGTACTTATAGAATAAATATAGCCAAAAAACCTGAATCTGCTAAATCAAGAATTCATATTAATGCTATTTTATTTTTAGCTACAGTTCTTTCCACTGTTTTTGTAGGATATTTATGGGAAGGTAATATTCTAGATGGAATAGTATTTTCAGCAGCTATTTTGGCAATAGTTGGAACTCATGAAACTGCTCATTATCTAGCTGCAAAAAAACATGACGTAAAAGCTACATTACCCTATTTTATACCAGCACCGAATATGATCGGTACTTTTGGGGCAGTTATAAATATAAAATCTGCAATTCCTAATAAAAACGCCCTCTTTGACCTTGGAGTAAGTGGGCCAATTGCAGGATTTATAGTTGCTGTTCCAGTTCTTATAATAGGGATTTATTATTCTACTATTGTCCCAATGAGTAATGAACCCGTTCTTTTATTCTATTCATCCCCAATCATGAGTATTATGGAATATTTCATTACTTCAGTTCCTGATGGATATTATATGCAGTTGAATCCATTAATATTAGCAGGATGGGTTGGTATAGTTATTACAATGCTTAATTTAATGCCAATAGCTGTTTTAGATGGCGGACATATTTCAAGGTCTATTTTTAGTGCTAAAATACATCAATATATATCAATAGTTGCAGTAATAGTAATGGCACTTCTTGGATGGTATTTAATGGCAGCTTTATTAGTTGGATTTATTTTATTCATGTCACGAAGGCATCCTGGAGCGTTGGATAATGTTTCAAAATTAAGTAAAAATAGAAAAATTTTAGCAATAGTAATGGTTATAATATTTATTCTCTGTTTATCTCCAGCTCCCCAAATAGTTTAGATTACAGTTATATTATTTTAAATTTTAAAGTGATTAAAATGAAAGTTTATTATGAATGCGCACCATGTTTTTTAAGACAGGCTAAAGAAGCACTTGATCTGGCAACATCAGACGAGTCTCTCAAAATGAATGTTATGAGAGAGATCATAGAAGTAGTATACAGTGATTTTAATCCAGATGCGTCTTCAAATGAGATTGGAACTAAAATTCATCGAAACATTAAAGATAAAACAAGGAATGAAGATCCTTTTATTTTGCAGAAAAGAAGAGGTAATAAAATAGCTTTAAAATTACTTCCAGAAATTAGAAAAATTTTAAATGAAAATGATAATCTTGAAACATATGTAAAAGCTGCTATTGTAGGTAATATTATAGATTTTGGAGCTCTTGGAGTTGATTTTGATACTGAAAAAGGAATAATTGAAGCTATGGAAAAAGATATTGCTTTAAATCATGTGCCTCAACTTGAAGAAGAACTGAAACATGCAAAAAATATCATTTATTTAGCAGATAACAACGGAGAAATTGTTTTTGATAAGTTACTTATAGAAAAGCTTAAAGAATATGGCCTAGATGTTACTGTTGCTTTAAAAGAAAAACCAATAATAAACGATGCTACAGTTGAAGATGCATTTCAAATTGGGCTTGATGAAGTTGCAAAGATCGTATCAACTGGAACTGATTCAGTGGGAATTATATATGGTGATATATCTGAAGAATTCAAAGCAATTTTTGATGATGCTGATCTAGTTATATCAAAAGGCCTTGGAAATTATGAAGGCATAACTGAGATGGAATTAGGTAATAAGTCTGTCTTTTGTATGCTTAATGCTAAATGTGGCCCAACTGCTAGGGATATTGGGGTAAATGTTGGAGATAATGTAGTTTTAAAGCTCTAGAATATCTTTAGTAATTTATATTAAATTAGTGAATTAAAAATAAACATATGCAAAAATCACTGATCATAGTTGGAATTATTGTACTGGCAGCAATAGTAGCTTATGCAGTTTTAGGTTCTCAGAGTCAACAAAATGTGGAAATACAAAGTTCTGACATAAACTGGTATACAGATTTAAACCAAGCTCTTGGAGAAGCTCAAAAATCTAGTAAACCACTATTCATTGATTTTTATACAGTATGGTGCAGTTCCTGCCAGCAGCTCGATAAAAATACTCTTTCAGACCCGCAGGTTAAAGAAAAATTAAGTAAAGATTATATTCCAGTTAAGATTGACATAGATAAAAACCCTCAGCTTGCATCACAGTATAAAATATATGGTATTCCAACTCTAGTTTTTTTAAATCCCGATGGTAGTGAAATCAAACGATATGAAGGATATATAGGTCCACAAGAGCTTTTGAATCAGTTATAACGGATGATAAAATGAATATTGCTCCTTTACTTTCATTTTTTGCAGGCGTTGCATCAGTTTCATCGCCATGTGTACTGCCTTTAATTCCACTTGTTATTGGATATTCAATTTTAGAAAAAAAATTATCTCAAACTATATTATTTACATTAGGATTTTTTTCAGTTTTCACCATAATTATTTTATTAACAGCACTTTTTACGGCAGCAATAAACGCATATATCTATTATTTCAGAATTATAGCTGCAGTAGTTATTATTTTGATTGGAATTTATTTTATATTAGGTAAGAATGCATTTAATTTTTCATTTAAGCCTATGGTACATGGGAATAAAAATATAAACTCTTTTTTAATGGGCTTTTTAACTTCACTTGCATGGTCTCCATGTTATGGTGCTTATTTAATTTCAGTTATTGCTTATAGTGCATCTTCAGGAGATATTGTGTACAGTATATTAAATTTAATCTTATTTTCAGCAGGATTTTCATTTACAATATTTGTACTTGGACTAATATCATCAAAAATGAATTTAGAAATAATAAGTAAATATTCAAAGTATATAAGTATTGTTTCTGGAGCTATAATATTGATTGCAGGCATTTATATGCTTTTAGAGTTAATTTAGTGAATTTACTATTTATTAAACTTTTAACTTTTTCTCTAAGACTCATTCTTAATTATTTTATGTAAATTCTAGATTGAAGCAGAATAATTTTAAGAAAATATTATATTACTTATTTAACATATAGTAATATGTTCTAAAATGTTAGATACAGTTGTATATTTTTAGAACCTATTTAAATGGGACTTTCCCAATGTGTTTAAAATAGAGGTGAAATGATGAAATTTAGAGACGAATTAGTTGGAAAAAATGTTATTGATGAATCTGGAGATAAAGTTGGTGAAGTAGAAGATATTGAAGTAGATCTAATGAAAAGAAGAATAAATGGTATTATATTAAAAGAAGGTGGAATTTCATCAAAACTAGGTTTAGGTGAAGAACGAATGGTTTCAATGGACATGATTGAAGCTATAGGGGATGAAATACGCCTTAGAAAGCTAGGAAGGACAATGTAATTGTCTTTATACATTATTTTTTTACAAAAATATAATTTCCTATTTTAAATTGTGAAGTATAGTGAATTCATATAATCTAAAAATAGTATTTTAAATAAAATAGGTTTATAAACTTTTGATGAGTTAATCGTTAATTTTAATAAAGGAATTACCTATTATAATTTATAGATTATTAAGTGATTTAATGAAAGTAGGGTTTATAGGGTTTGGAGAGGTTGCATCAACATTATCAAAAGGTATACTTGAAAACGGAATTGATGTAGTCACATGTATTGAAGGTAGAAGCTCCAAAACACGAAAACTTGCAAGGGAAATAGAGATTAATCTGTGTAAATCTAATAGAGAAGTTGCAGAAACTTCTGACATTTTATTTTCAGCTGTAACTCCAGCATCTGCAATAAGGACTGCTCAAGAAGTAGGAAAATATGTCAGGGGAATCTATGTTGATATAAATAATATCTCACCTGCAACTGCTAAAAAAGCATTATCTTTCATTAAAAATGGAAAAACCGTGGATGCATCAATTATTGGGGCGGTTCGAAAGGGTTTAAATGTGCCAATCATAGCATCGGGCCCATGTACACACGAATTAACTCAATTAAACGAATATGGTATGAATATTACTGTAGTTGGCAGCGAAATCGGTCAAGCATCGGCAGTAAAGATGTTAAGAAGTTCATTTACAAAAGGAATATCGGCATTGCTTTTTGAAACCCTTTATGCTGCTTATAATATGGGAATTAATGAAGAAGTATTGAAATACATTGCAGAAACAGAATGTAAAGGATTTAAGGATGCTGCAGTATCTAGAGTAATCAGTAGTGCATATCATGCAAAAAGACGCCATGAAGAAATGGGTGAAGTCATAGAACTACTCTCTGAAAGTGAAAATCCAAAAATGAGCAAAGCTGCAGAGGAATTTTTTAAAATGATTTATTCTGAATTAGGTGAACTTGACAAAAGGCCTGAAAATTACACTGAAATATTTAAACAAATTAAAGAAAAGAAAGGACTTAAGGATTATCAGTGACTATTAATTCTTTTACAGGTACTCCATCACTCCATTTACCCATATATTTTTGTTGTGTAGTATTTCCCAGTGCATATTCTCTGTTTTTCATGTAAAAAGCAGCTTCGTATAATCCATCAAATAGTTTCCATGTTCCATAATAATCAAGACTATTAACTAGACTAAAATATTTAGTTTCGAAAGCTAATGGTGCAAGATGATCGGCCATTAATGGATTGTTACCTCTTTCGTCAGTAACCATTATAATATAGTCCTTATTGGGTTCTGAAACTGATTTAGAATCTCTATAAATTCTTTTAGCAGTATTGTTTCCCACTATATTATCTTTATCTCCAACAAGGGTAAGTAGCAGTGTGTTTGGAGGTATTTTATTTAAATTTTCAAGAATAGGGCCAACTGAATCTTCTGGAGACCTTTCTTTTCCAGGTTCAACACAAAAGACAGATTTAGGTTCTGGAAGATTTTCTTCATTAGCAAGAGCAGCCATGTTTGCACTTATTATACCTCCAACTGAATGACCAACTATTGCAAATTTTTTGGTATCCGGCCTAACATGGTTTCCAGTGTTTAGGATGCTAATAGCTCCTTTTACTGCCTTAATTGCATTTTGAGTGAAATCATCAGATTTTGTGAACATATTTTCTTGATAACGAGGATAGATAACTATATTGCCCTTTTTAACCAGGTGAGTGATCCATGCTTCATAAATAAAAGGATCTATAGCAAGCCATCCGTGATTAAAAACAATAACTGGCGCTGAAGATGGTTTAGGATTACTGGGTTCATAAATCCAAAATTGATTTGCACCTTCGCTATAAGAGCTTTTTATAATGCTGTTCGATGCATATTCGGAACCTCCAGGACCTGAAACTGGCTGTTGGGGAGGATAAGGGTTAATATTGATGCAGGACAGTAAAACAAAAACTAATAAAATAATTAAAAGAAAAGGAATTAAATAGTAGGCTTTATTCATCAGATAGTACCTCTATTTCCTTATCATTTTCAGCTGTATCTACAAAAGGAATAGTAAAGCTAAATCTAGCGCCTATTTCTGGTTCTGACTCTACCCAAATACGACCACCATGTCGTTCAACTATTTTTTTACAAACTGAAAGGCCAATACCGGTACCGTCATACCCTTTTTCAGGATTTAATCTCTTAAATATATCAAAAATCTTTATATGGTCTTTCTCTTCAATTCCAATTCCATTATCATAAACTGAAAAAACATATTCGTTATTTTCTTTAGATAGTGAAATATGAATTTCTGGTGATTCATTAGGTTTACTAAATTTAACAGCATTATCTAAAATGTTCTGGAAAAGTTTTAAGAGCTGTCCTGAATCTGCATATATTTTAGGAAGTTCATCATAGGTAATTTTTACATTATTTGTTTTAGTAGAAGCCATGACGTTGGATATGGCATAATCCAAAATTTCACTAGTTTCAGTTAACTTAAATTCCTTTCCTCTTGATTCAATTCTAGAATACTCAAGAAGGGCTATGGTTTTATTATGCAGACGTTCAACTGCTTCTAAGGTATAGTCAATGAATTCATCAGTGTCTTTATCTCCTTTACCTTTATATCTTTTTGCTAAGACATTAGTAAAGCTTTTAATGGCTCTTAGAGGTTCTTGCAATTCATTTGTAGCAGTTTCTGCAAATTTTTCCAGTTCTTCATTTGCTTTTATTAATTCATCTATTTGTATAAGCAAATCTTCGTTAAGAGTACTATTTTTTAATTCTAATTCCAGTTTTTCATTTCTTTTTGTAAGTTCAGTAATTAGCTGCTGCTTGTTTATTTCTTCATTCAGTAGCTCAATTTGTTGGAGTTCTACAGAAATAATTTCAGAAGAATCATCTTTCAGTGTTTTTAATTCATCAATTTGATTAATTAGATTTTGAATTTCCACTTCTTTGATGGAAATTGTCTCTTTATATTCATTAAGTGAATTTTTAAGCACATTTAAATCATTATTTATTTCTTCAATTTCTAAATTTTTAGATTTAAGTGCTTCTGAGGATATTATGCTGCTTCTTTCAAGTTCAACTATTTCTTCATTTAATTTTTCAACTTCTAACTCTTTCTTTAAAATTAAGTCCTTATCATCATCTGCTGCATTTTCTAATTCAGTAATACGCTGATTTAAAGCACTAATTTCAGATAATTTATCTGATAGAATATTTTCAGAGTCATTACGGGCTTTCTTAAGTTTAATTAACTGTTGGGTTAGTTTTTCTATCTCGGGGTTTTTAACAGCAATAATATCTTCTAACTCCTGATTTGATTTTTTTAACTCAGTTATCTGTACATTGAAAGCTTCAAAGTCCAAATCATCATTTTTGGATTCCAATTTTTGTTTAAGGGCTTTATTGACTTTCTCAAGTTCTTTAATTTTTTCTTTTAATTCATTTACTTGATTCTGTTCACTTTCTTGCGCCCCCATGAGTTCTGATACTCGATTTTCAATGAATTCATCAATAAATTTACGTTGTTCTTCGTGAATACCATCTTCATTGCGCTTATAATCTGTAACGTCAGTTAAGCTTAAAATTAGTCCTTCTACTTCATTACTTTCATTCTTTACTGGTTGAATTGCCCAGTCCCAGTAGCTAATGCCTAAAACAGGGTGATCTAATGGCTTGGAATATGCGTAATATGGTACTCCTGTCTTTAAAACTCCATTAAATGGTGTTTTATCTCCATTTGGATATAAATCAAAATGGTTTTTTCCATTAAAAAAGTCAACATTTTTACCGTGCTTTTCTGCATAAGCCTGATTAACTTTCACAAAATTAAAGTCGTTATCCAGGTATGCTATTAAGAAATGTGTATGGTTAAAAATAGTCTCAAGCATCATTCCATCTCCACTTAATAGTTAAAGGTTCACATTTCCATCCTACTACAACTTCGAAGTAAAATGGTAATTTCAAATAATGAATTGACTTTATACAATATATAATTATTTTAAAATTTATCACATAATGTGAGTTTCAACTATCATTTAGCAAATATTTATTAATTTGAAAAATAAATAATAATATTATTAATATATATAATAACTGCTTTTAACAAAAATATGAGGGCTGAATAAAGTGCCGAAATATCTTTTTAATAGTCTAGATGAATTAAAAATATTTAAAAATGACATCAACACTGCAATAATTACTGATATTGATGGAACAATAAGTGAAATTGTTCCAACTCCTATGGAAGCTACTGTAAATGGAAAAATAAAAGATACAATTCAAAAAGTTGCCCGTAAATTTGAGTTTACAGGTGTAATGACTGGTAGAAGTGTAAATAATGCACTTGAAATGATGGATAATAAAAATATTATCTATATTGGTAATCATGGTCTAGAACAATTTAGAAATGGGAAAATAATAGTAGATCCTAAAGTTAAGGATTATATTCCTGTAATTAAAAGAGTTGCTGATAGAATTCAAAAAGAATTAGATGATTACGATTGTATTTTATTTCAGGATAAAGAATTAAGTTTTACAGTCCACTATAGGCTATGCAATGATGATAAAATAAGAAAAAAAGCTCTGGACGTTATTGCTAAAATAAATGATTCTAAGGACCTTAAAATTGCAGAAGGACGTAAAGTAATAGAAATTAGACCTCCTATTGGGCATGATAAAGGTACAATCCTCGAAATGTTCATTGCAGAAAATAATATTGAGAAGCTGATTTATTTGGGCGATGATATAACTGATTCTGATGCATTTTATACGCTAAATGAGCTTAATGAAAATAAAGAAGTTCAAACAGCTAGTATTGTTGTAACTTCCAAAGAAACTCCAGAGTATGTAAAAGAAAGCGCTGATTTTTATGTTAATAGTGTTGATGAAGTTCATGAATTCTTTAAATGGATTTCTGAAGATTAATTTAGTTCATGATAAATATTCTAACTCTTATTCCTTCCTTTTTTTCTACAATGCGTGCACTTAATGGTATAAAATGTGAATCTATTAGTAAACGCAAATAAGTAGCATGTTTAGCAGGTAATTTAAGAGGACTTTTTATTTTACGAGTTTCTGTACGTATCTGACACCGCATCTTTTCATTTTTATCTACATATAGAAGAGCATCCATTCCATCTTTAAGATCTTCTGCCTCGAAACTTCTAAGATGCATTCCTGCATCAATTGTATAAGGTGCCTTTTCGCCCCTTTTACCTTTTCTAAACATTTCATGGGCATCTGAAGATTTTATTCCCTTTTCAACATTTGAAGCTACAAACCATGCTCTTTCAATCACATTTTTAACTGTTTGGTCTGGAGGAATAATTCCATGTTTTTCATAGTTTTTAATGAGTTCAAAGACTTCCTTTCTGTTTACATCTTGCTCAACACAACTTATTGCAAGTCTTGTAAGAACAGGCCCATATCCGGCCATCCTTAACGATGCCCATATCTGGTCTTCATTTCGATATCTTCTGCCTTTAACTATTGCATCAACAGCAACAGCATTTAAATGAGCTATATTTAGTAAATTGGGTCTTGAATAAGTATTCAATCTCTTTGTAAGAGTTTCAATATCCCTTTTACCCGGAATATTTCCTTCTTTAATTTCCCTTTCCAATATCTTTGTAGTGGATTTTGGAAGAACTTCCTTTACATCTTCAGGGATTTTGAAGTTATTTTCAATTATTTTGGTCCTTATTTCCCTTCCCGAGATCTTACCTTCCATTTTAAGCTCTGGAATTATATGAAATTTCATTTTGCGATTGTATTTTTTATAAAGAAATTCATTTACAGCAAACCAACGAATCACATTACGATTTGGAAGGTTCCTAGGTATTCCACTAAATATGCCTTTTTTTGCAAATGAAGAAGCATATCTCTGGATTTTTTTAGTTGAAACATCTGCTGCATCAACATAGTCAACAACTCCGTCTTCTATCATCATTGCAATTCTAATAGGAACAGTATAAGCAAGAGTTAAACGATGATGCAAACCCTCAATAGGCACAACTTTATCTGCTCCGGCCTTTAAGGCCATTTCTTTCCTTGCTTCATAATTTGCAAAGAATGGGGCATGATTTGCACTGTAATCTTTATTTAGATAAATTACTACTTCATCTCCAGTTTTTTCTGCAATTTCTCTTCCTTTTTCTATTAATTTTACGTGTCCGTTGTGTACCGGGTCAAAATCAGCGCTAATTCCTATCAAATTTATTTCTCCTTAAATAATATAGTAATTTAACTTGTTATTCTTTTTATACTTAATTTTTTAAATTGATATAATTTTAATCTTGTTAAATTTTTAATTTTTGAACTAAGGAACGGACTAACAATTTAAGTAATAATAAATACAAAATATATAATAATGATGGTGGTGGTTTAATGAATGAAGATATTTTAAAAAATAAAAAAACTAATAATGGTTCTATTCAGCATCTTTTTGATGAAGGTACAGAATATATTGAGAAAGATGAATTCCAACCGGCTATAGAATCTTTTAAAAGATGCATTAATGTTGATCCTGAGGATTCTAAAGCTTATGTAGGGTTATGTATTGCTTATTCTGGTCTAATGGACTTAGATACAGCTCGAGAATATTATGAGGAACTTAAAGAATTAGACCCTTATCTTGCAGCACAGCTTGCAAACACACCAACAGGTAACCTTCTAGAACAGGAAGATAATAATCAGTTTTAAATAAAATCATCTAAATTAAGCTCATTCCGATTTTAATGGTGCTATTATGGTTTATTAGGTATTAAACTTGAATAAAGTCACTTTATAATTTAATAAATTTACTTTTATTTTTATTGGCTCATTTTCGATATCTTATTTTAATATATTTGAGTTAAGAACATTTACCTTCAGTTCAAGGTACTCCTTTTTTTATAACATGACCAAAAGCTTTAAATAGTATTCATGACACTATGTTATTTGCTGACACAATGTCATTTTATAACTGAATGTTTTTTTGTGACATTATGTTTGTTTATGACAAAACGTCACAGAGATGATCTGAAATGTCAATAAGTGATAGAAAAGAGAGAGAAAAAGAAAGAAGAAGAAGAGATATTTTAGATACTGCTGAGATATTATTTTTTCAAAAAGGATTTGAAAATGTTACAATGGCTGATATTGCTAACGAAATAGAACTAGCTAGAAGTACATTGTATCTATACTTCAAAAACAAGGAAGAAATTTATCTGGCTATAGCAATAAGAGGATCAAAAATCCTTAGAAAAATGTTCATGGAATGCTATGAAAGAGGAGCTACTGGCTTAGAAAAAGTTAGAATGCTTACATTGGCATTTTCTAGATTTTGTATGGAATATCCAGGTTATTATGATGCTAATTGGTTTTCCCATAGTGTGCGTTTTGATGAAGAATTCCCTGAAATTGAAGAGATAAAAGAAATTAGAACACAGAATTTTAAATTAGTTGGAGAAGCTTTTAAAGAAGGAATAAAAGATGGAACAATTCGACCTGATGCTGATCCTGTAAAAACAACTTTGGTTTTAACTTCTTCAATGCAGAATGTGCTCAATCTTACTCCTGCAGTTGAATTGCATATGAAAAACAACAATCTTACTCATGAAGAACTCATTGATTACGCTGTGGATATGATGATGCGTTCATTTGAAAGTAAACAAGAAAAAAAATAAAAATTATGAAAATTAGGTGATAGAAAGTGTTAGAAGAAAATATTTGGGTCCACTTTGGAAACTGGTGGGCAGTTTTAGTTTGGATAGCAATTTATGCAATATTCCTTTTATTTGTACCGTTTTACAAAAAAAGCCGTGTTAAACCTACAGGTGTTTATATGGCGTTTATAGTGGCTTTTGCAATTGAAATGTTTGGTGTACCATTTAGTATGTTTGCTTTGGGATGGGCATTTGGTATATGGATGCCTGAAGGCGTATTTTGGGGTCACACCCTTGGAACTTATATAGGTGACCTTGGAACATGGATTGGAGTTTTAGTATCTCTATTAGGAGTTGCATTAGTCCTTCTTGGTTGGAATAAGATTCATAAAAATTACTGGATTAAAGAAACTGGTGAAGGTGAATTGGTTACAGATGGTATTTACAAGTATATACGCCACCCTCAATACACCGGATTTTTCCTAATAACTTTAGGAATCATGTTTGAATGGGCTACAATACCTTTAATTATACTCTATACTCTACTTCTAGTCCTTTATTATAGACTTGCAAAAAGGGAAGAAAAGGACATGGAAGCTGAATTTGGAGCTCAATATGAAGAATATAGAAAGAAAACAAAGATGTTCATACCGTATATTGTCTAAGACAATATACTAAAATATTTTTTTGAAGCTTAAATTACATTATGAACCAATTGGGGCTAACAATGGAATGCCAACTCCAGAAATTCGAAATTCAATACAAAAAATTGGTTTAAGAGGAATTAAGTCCAAAATAAAGTAAAGTTAATAGGACAATGACCGAAGCAGTATTTCAAAAATGATATCTTTAATTTTTACATTGAATACAGATTTTATAAGTTGTGTAAACAATAATTGTAAAAACAATTGTTGTTAAAGCAACATTTATATACCAGTATTTACTACTTATTGTTACAACTGAAATTTCTCTCAATTTTAGAAATTTTTATTAGATTATATTGGAGTGTTTTTTTAAATCTCTTTTTATAAGAATGTCTATATTTTATTTAGATTATACTCGCGCTCATTTAAACTAAATTAGGAGTAATTATAATGCATAATGCTAAAAAATTACTGGAAAGTGAAGATTCACAGATTTCTCTTGGTATAATGGTTTCTATGATCCACAGAACCCATATGATATTTGTAAATGATAAAATTAAGCATATGGATATTAATGCTGGTCAGATTCCATTTCTAGTGGTTCTTTCTCGTGAAGAAGGAATTACACAAGATGATCTGGCATCCCATTTCCATATTGATAAAGGAGTGGTAGCACGTGCATTACGGAAACTGGAAGACAATAAATATCTTTTCAGGGAAATAGACTCTGAAAACCGTAGAAGGCATCGTATATATTTAACTGACAAGGGAAAACATACAGTTCCTCAAATAATGGCTATTGATAAGGAATGGGAAGATTCAATGTGTTCTGAATTTTCTGAAGAAGAATACAATCATATTTCTAGTATTTTAAAAAGAATGGCTCTCAACTGCCTTGAAAAAGTTGACAAAAATGGAGAAGGAAAATGAATAAAAATAATAATCAAAATTCTAAAGGAGATGTGGATAAACGTATCTCCATGATCACAGGAGACCCTAAAAAAGCGATTCGTGCACTTTCCATGCCCATGATTGTTTCCATGTTTTTAATAATGGCTTATAACTTGGCTGACAGCATATGGGTTGCTGGACTCGGTCCAAATTCACTTGCTGCTCTAGGATTCATTACTCCAATCTTTATGATAGTTATAGGATTGGGAAATGGTCTGGGAGCTGGGGCAACGTCTTTAATTGCAAGATGCATTGGTGCAGAAAATAAAAAAGGTGCCGATAATGCTGCAATACATGCTGTAATTCTTACTGTTGGAGTTTCAGCTGTTCTAACAGTATTGACATTAATATTTTTACCAAATATCCTGATGATAATGGGTGCTGGTGAAACAGTTGGACTTGCAACTCAATATGGACAAATTGTATTTGGAGGATTAATCTTCCTGATATTTTCAAGTGTTGCATCGGGTATCCTTAGAGCAGAAGGGGATATGAAGAGGCCAATGTATGCTATGATAGCAACAGCAGTCCTGAACATAATTATTGACCCTATATTCATTTATTACTTTGGATGGGGAGTTTCAGGAGCTGCATGGGCTACTGTAATATCTTCAATGGTTGCATGTAGCTTAATGGTTTATTGGTTACTTGTAAAAAGAGATACATATGTATCTTTTTCAAAAAGTGACTTTAAACCTAGCGTAACAGTAGTAAAAGACATATTGGCTGTTGGATTACCTGCAAGTGCTGAATCATTTGTTATGTCAGTTTTAGGTATAGTTTTAAATGCTATACTTGTTATAACTGGAGGAACACAAGCAGTGGCCGTCTATACTGCTGGATGGAGAGTTGTGATGATGGCAATGATTCCGCCAATCGGAATTGGTACTGCAGCTATAACAGTTGCAGGAGCAGCATATGGTGCTCGAAAGTACAAAAATCTTTCAATTGCACTTAACTACTCTGCTAAATTAGGTGTTGCAATTGCAGCAGTTACTGGAATATTTACATACTTCTTTGCATCATATATAGCGAGTATTTTTGCATATTCCTCAGAAAGTGCATTCTTAGCTCCTTCAATTGCTTCATTCTTGCAGGTAATGTGCTTGTTCTTTATCATAGTTCCACTTGGAATTACAGCAAGCTCAATATTCCAGGCCATGGGTAAAGGAATGACATCATTAATCCTAACTGTTCTTAGAGAAGTGGTATTCATTTCTGTATTTGCATATGTATTTGCATTTACTCTTGGGTTTGGATCTGCTGGAGTTTATTGGGGAATTGTAGTCGGAGGTGCCTTGGGTTGTGTAATTGCATATATCTGGGCAAATAGGTACATTAAAGGCCTTAGAAGAAATTATATTAGTAAGGAGCCTGAAGAACCTCCAGAAATTGGTGTTATGTCTGGAAAATAGGTAAATACCTCAATTATTAATTAAGGGTTTAATTAAACCATTTTTATTTTTTAAATTAATTTAGAAATATATTACTGATTTTAGATTTTTTGATTATATTATTTTTAAAGGGAAATCGTTGTTAATAACTATTCATTGAAAAATATTATTATTTTTAAATTACATATTATCACATGGGGAGATAATATGGAATATACTATTGGAAGTTATCTAGCAAAACGTTTAGAACAAATGGGAATTGAGCATTATTTTGTAGTTCCTGGAGATTTTAATTTAATGCTACTTGATGAGCTTTTAAAAAATAATAAACTTAAGCAGATAGGGGGATCTAATGAATTAAATGCAGCTTATGCAGCCGAGGGCTATGCAAGAGTAAGAGGTGCTGCAGCAGTTGTTGTAACCTTTAATGTAGGTGCATTTTCTGCTATTAATGGTATTGCCAGTGCTTATGCTGAGAGATTACCTGTCATTTTTATTTCTGGTGGATTCAATACAAATGATCAAATTGAAGGTAATATTCCACACCATACCTTGCAGGTTAAAGATCTAAATTATCAATACGATATGATTCAAAAAATAACTTGTGATGCAGCCCAAATTATGCATGAAAAGGATGCTCCTCATCTAATTGATAGAGTTATTCACAATGCTCTAACAAAACGTTTACCTGGATATATTGAGATTCCATGTAATTTGGCTGATGCGCCATGTCCCGAACCTGCGCCATTTGAAAACCTATTTAGTACTCTAGAAACGGATCCAAAGGCGCTTGAATCTGCAGTAAATGCCGCAGTGAATTTAATAGAAAATTCAGATACAATAATAATTCTTGCGGGACCTCATTTAAGGGCATATGGGGCAATTAGTGCATTTAATGAGTTAGGAGAAGCATTAGGGTGTGCTGTAGCAGTGCAACCAAATGCTAAGAGTTTTTTTGCTGAAAATAATCCTCAATTTATTGGTATTTATTGGGGAGAGGTTAGCAGTCCGGGCTGTCAAGAAATTGTTGAAGGCGCAGACTTAATTATTGCTGGGGGACCAGTTTATACTGATTATTCTACTGTTGGATGGACTGCAATACCTAAAGGGGATAAGACAATTAATATTAGGCCAAGTAGAGTTGTTTTTCCAAATTCTGAGCATAGCGGAATACGTTTGGCTAGTTTTCTAAAATCCCTTGCTAAACGAGTAAAAAAGAATAAATCTTCACTTGAAAAATTCAATCAGACTGAATCTCAAGAGGAAGTGATTAAATCTGCTGATCCGGAAGCTATGTTAACCCGTAAAGAGATGATAAGGCAAATTTATGGATTAATAGATTCTAAATCAACACTATTTGTTGAAAGTGGAGATTCATGGTTCAATACGATGTACATGAATTTACCTGAAGGTGCAAAATATGAAATTGAAATGCAGTGGGGTTCAATTGGTTGGTCACTACCTGCTGCTTTTGGATATTCACTTGGAAATATGCCAGATGGGCGTGTTCTAGCTCTTATTGGTGATGGCTCATTCCAGTTTACTGCACAAGAAGTCTCCAATATAATTCGCTATAATCAGGATCCTATACTTTTTATAGTAAATAATCATGGTTATGTTGTAGAATCGGTAATTCATGAAGGTCCATATAATTATATTAAAAATTGGGACTATTCTGGTTTGATGGATATCTTCAATGCAAATGAAGGGGAAGGATTAGGAGTTACTGCTAAAACAGCAGGTGAACTTTCTGAAGCAATAAAAAAAGCGAAGGATCATCATAAAGGCCCTGTTTTAATTGAATGTCAGATTGATCATGACGATACTAGTCCTGAACTAAGTATATGGGGTTCAAAAGTAGCTGAGGCTAATAAAAGACCACCTATTATATAATTTAAGAAAATAAGTTAAAATCAAAAATAAATAAAGATAAATCAAATTTGATTTATTTTGACCAAGCTCCTTCAAATCTAATAACAGGCTTAACTACATCATCTCTTCTATCAAACTGGTTATATGCTTGAGGAGCTTCTTCAATAGGTATTCTATCTGAAACTATGAATCCGGGCTTTGCTTTTCCATCAAATATGAGGTTTCTTAAATGAACATGTAACTGCTTTACAGGAGTCTGACCCATTCCAATTGTAATTCCATTTTCAAAGAATTTTCCTATTGGAAACATCATGTTTCCCTGCTGTTCATCTTCAGTTTCTCCAGCAGGGTTTTGTTGTGGATAAACCCCTACAATTCCCAAATGTCCTCCTGCATTTATTATATTTGCAATATCCATGAGCACCTGGTTACGTTTCTCTCTTTCTGGATGCTTTCTGCTAGATGCCTGATATCCAACTGCATCTATAGCACAATCTACTCCTAGGGTCTTTTCTTCCCCAGGTCTTAATGATTCTGTAAGATTTTTGTTTTGCTGTCGAAGTTCCATAATTTTTTCTGCTGGATCTCCTTCTTCAAAGTTTACAGGAATTGCCCCTATTGATTCAGCACGTTTAAGTCTTTCATCTGAATTATCTACTACATAAACTTCAGCAGCTCCTTTTAAAATAGAACTGTATGCTGCAAGTAAACCAACAGGTCCTGCTCCAAAAACGGCTACTGCTTTACCGGGACCCACATGGGCAAGTTCCGCACCATAGTATCCGGTTGGGAATATATCAGCAAGCATCATAAAATCATCTTCAAATTGGTCTCCAGGCTCTCCTGGTAATTTAAGACATGCCCAGTCACCAAATGGAACTCTAACGTATTCTGCCTGTGCTCCTGCATAAGGGCCCATCCCTGCATACCCATAGGCAGCTCCGGGTTGTTCAGGGTTCATAGTAAGGCAAGCATTGGTCATTCCCTGAATACAGTTTAGGCAGAACCCACATGCAACATTAAATGGTATGACTACTCTATCTCCGGGCTTAGTTAGCTCAACTGCATCTCCTACCGCCTCAACTATCCCCATTGGCTCATGACCAAATATTCTACCAGATTCCATTATTGTTTCGCCGTCATACATATGTAAATCGCTTCCACATATAGCACTGGTTGTAACCCTTACAAGTACATCAGTTGGCCTTTCAATTTTTGGATTTTCTACTTCTTCAATTTCAACATTCTTTGGACCTTTATAAACTACGGCTTTCATATTATTGACCTCCAAATTAAACTTTAATTTCTAAATTCAGGTAAAATCTCATTTTGACAAAATTCAATAAATTCGTGCTGATTTTTACCAACGTGATTTATACAAACATGATCAAATCCTGCTTTTTCGTAACTTCTAAGTTCATCAATGAAGTCTTGAGGATCATTACTGCAAACCATCTGTTCTGCCACTATATCTTCGTTTATTATTCCTGCGAGTTGCTCAAAGTGTGAGGGGGTTGGTAGATCGGCGTTAAGTTGAACTGTATTTGCTTTTATTGGCCAGATTTCATATGCTTGTTTTTTAGCTTCTTCTTTAGTTTCTGCCCAGCAAACAACTGCTTCTCCGTAGCATGGCTTTCCTTTTCCTCCAGAATTTTGAAATTTTTTAACGATTCCTTCATCAGCAGTTTGAGCTATTAATCCATCTCCCTCTCTCCCAGCTAAATCACAGGCTAAATCACCTTCTGCTGCAATATAAATTGGGGTTAGTTCTTTTGGTTTTGTATAAATTCGCGCATTTTCAACATTGTAGTAAAATCCATCATAATCAACCAGTTCTTCATCTTCAGTCCATAGTGTTCTTATAACGTCAATAGCTTCTTCAAGCATTTCAATTCTTGTTGGGGTGGATGGCCACTCATCTCCAAATATATGTTCATTCAAGCTTTCTCCTGACCCTACTCCAAATATGAATCTTCCAGGTAACATCGAAGCTGCTGTTGCAGCAGCTTGTGCAATAATTGCAGGATGTATTCTAACTGTAGGACATGTAACGCCTGTAACTATTGGTATTCTATCTGTTACTTGAGATATTCCTCCAATTGTTCCCCAAACAAATGGACTGTTTCCCTGTTTATTTGTCCATGGATGAAAGTGATCTGATATCATTGCATAGTCAAATCCAGCATCTTCTGCCTGTTTAGAAAAACATACTAAATCTAATGCCGAATATTTTTCAGAACCTAATTTGTATCCAACTTTCATTTTTCAAACTCCATATTAATAATAAATTAAAATATAGTATTACTTATTATCTAATTAATATTTACTTTTTTTAAAAAATGAAGATTTAAAACTAAAATAAGTATAAAATTAATATATAGTCTGAATAGTGGCTAAATCAATAATAAACCTATTATCTTAACTTAATAAATATATAAAAATATTTTAATAATAATTAACAGATACATAGTTTTATATGGGCCTTTTTTAATAATAAAAATAAAAAAGAGGTTTATATTTAATTTTTAAATACTATTGGCATCTTAAATGATATTATAAGTTACTAAATAATATATTGTAATATTATAACAATAAATAATGTGTTTTTACTTATTTATAATTATTATAAGCCATTATGTGAGCTAATGGAAGTTATGATGGCTATAAATTATACTTGAGAATTTAAGTAAAATAGAATAGTTTTAATAGCTATAAATATAGAGTTAATTATAAATTATTATTGAATGTTCAAAATTTGAATTGAATAAAAATCAGCAATTCATGCGAAAATAAGAGGAGATAAATAATGGTATCAGCAAAGTTTTACGAAAAATTAATGAAAATATCCAAGGTCATGGAAGAAAAAGGCGATGGAATTAGCTACATCCGAAATGAAAAGGACACTTATACCATAGGAACCAGAAAATACAGTGAAGAAATAGCAAAATATCTTGATCAAACTGTAGATAAATGGGAAGGCAGTGAAGCTAACGTTAAAAAAAGGAAAAAGAAAGGTAGAAAGGAAGAAACAGCTAAAAAAGTAGGATATCTATGGAAGATCCCTGTTCCAGATAACTAAGTGATATTAATGGCTGTCCAGAAGGAAGTTAGGCTCGAATACAAGGACATTGAAATAAGAGTACTTGTCACTGAGACTTGTGATGAGATAAGAATCCAATACTTTAATCCTGGAGAAGAAGATTTTGTGGAAGATATAAGAGAAGTAAAAAAAGGTTGGCGTTTTAGTGATGAAAAACTTCAACTAGAATATGAAGAGCTAATTGAAAAAGCCGCTGAAATTGATGAAGAATGTTATAAAAATGCAGAAAACGGTGAAGTTTTTAAATTCAATGATAATAACTTCTTATAATTCCTTCAAATCAATTTAAAACTACTTTTATATAATTTTTTATTAATATCTATTTTTTTTATTTAATGATATTATTAGGATAGTCTGATTCTAAATAATCATAAATATTATATATGTCCTTTTAAAAGAAGCAATTATGTATGAATTCTAGTTTAGATATTTTTTTCATGAATAGTGAGGATTATTATACCATATTTGAAAATATGCAGGAGGGCATAACTGTCTATCAGATGGTATATGATAGAAATAATGAGATTATAGATTTAATAATCAAATATGCAAATCCCGCATCTTCTACAAGTAGAATATTCATTAATAGGAAAGTTACAGGGAAAAGAATAAGTAAAATATATGGAGAAGAAGTAATACAACCTCTAATTGATGAAGTAAATGAAATAGTTTCCTCTGGTGAAGTTAAAAAGTATGATACATATTCTGCTCTTTTAGACAGTTATTTTTCTATTTCTGCATTTTCCCCTGCCAAAAATCTATATGTTACTTTGACTTCAGATATCAGCGATCAAAAAAGAGCTGAAAAAATTCTTAAAGAATCTCATGAAATGCTGGAAATTGAAATTCAAAAAAGAACAGCCGAACTTTTAGAAGCACTTGAAGAAAAAGAGATACTTCTTAAAGAAGTACATCATAGAGTTAAAAATAATCTTCAATTGATAAGTAGTCTTTTGAATCTTCAAATACCTTACACTGATTCTGATGTTGGCGAAATTCTTAAAGAAAGCCAAAATAGGGTTAGATCAATTGCAATGATTCATGAAAAGCTTTACCAATCAAAAAGTTTAGATAGCATTGATTTTACAGATTATATTCAAAACATGGTCTTAACTCTTTACCAGACATACAATGTAAATCCAGATAAATTAGGATTTGAACTTGAGCTGGATAATTTAATTTTAAATATCGAAACATGCATTCCATGTGCTTTAATTTTAACTGAACTTTTAACTAATTCTATTAAGCATGCTTTTCCGGCGACCGAAGGACGCGGACCAGTAAATGGTACATTTGAGAGTCCTGAAGATTTGGGAGGTACAATTAGAATAGAATTGGTATGTAAAGATAAAGAAGTTACTCTTAAAATCAAAGATAATGGAATTGGAATTCCTGAAAAGATAGATATCAAAAAACCGGATTCATTTGGTTTACAACTTGTTAATTTACTTATAAACCAACTTCGAGGAACAGTTGAGCTTCGGAAGGAATATGGAACAGAGTTTATAATTAATTTTGAAGAACTAAACTATGAAAAAAGGATCTAACTTATTTTTAAAAGAAATCAATAATTTGGAAGAAAAGCAGCTCATAGAAATAATTGATCTGTTCTATGAAACAATTCAAACAGTAAATAAAGAAGATTATGACCAAAAACAGTTAAATATTTGGGCTCCTGAAGAAATAGATATTTCAAAATGGAAGAAAAGAATATCAAAAAATTATATATTTACTGCTTGTGATAACTCTAAAATCATCGGATTCGGTGAACTATCTCCTAATAGTTGTATTGATATGCTTTATGTTCATAAAGATTATGTAGGGCAAGAAATAGGAAAGAAATTGTTAAATATGATTGTTAGGAAAGCCATAGAATTAAATATGAATGAAATATTTACAGAAGCAAGTATAACTGCAAGACCATTTTTTGAAGCTCAAGGATTTAAAGTAATTAAAAAAGAGATTAAGACACTCAACGATGTTGAGTTTATAAATTTTTTGATGAAAAAAAAAGAAATTATTTGATTGTATATGATAATGTAGTTGTTGATCTGTTTTCATCAGAAAATTCAATATCTGCAGTCCATTTATTCTTACATTCACATTCAAATTCTTCTGGAATGGTCTGATTAAGATTAGATTCAATTATCAAATTCTTGAGCGCTTTATTGCATTTTTTACAGTTGAAAGGTCCTCTTCTTGTTCCGAAACCCGAAGTATCCATTATGATTGGTATTCTAGATTCTCTTCGAACGCTTTTTATAATTTCGAATATGCTCCAAATCCATGGCGGCTGATATGAACCTCTGCGCCATAAAAGTTCCATAAGAGTACCTTTATGAATAGTAGCTGGACAGAAAGATATTCTATCAACTCCTACTTCTTCAGCATATTTAGCTGACGCAACAGCATCTTCAATAGCTTCTTTTTCCGATGTTAAAATAGGTTTAACAAATAGATAAGCTTTAGATGTAACTTTATATTTCTCTTTTAAACTTTTAATAACATTAATGGCCCTTTCAAAGTCTTCATTTAAAAATCCTTTATTAATTTTAAATTTTTTGATATAATCACTGCCACTTTCAAGTCCAATACTAACTTCAAATATTTTATCGGGTATTAAACTACAACATTCTTTCAGTACATCTTCAGTTACAAATTCTGGACGAGATTCTACAACGACCTCTTCAATATTTTCTTCTTTATTCAGCCTTTTAAGGATACTATCACGTGCTTCTTTAGGTAGTTCTTGTTCATTAAGGAAACTACCAGATACAAAAATTTTAACAACAGTTTTTGGTTGTATTTCACGTCTTTGAATTAAATTTTCAAATATATCTATTAATTCTTTTGATGAGACTCTTTCTAAAGGAGAATCTGCAATATAGCTGCACATTGTACATCCTCCAGATTCAGAAAGTGTGTGAGCACAACCTGGAGTTGGTAAAATAATAAAAATTGCATTTCCTACTCCTGAATAAAGCAGATCTTCTGATGACCATGAAGCTGATAATTCAGCAGGTGATTTTTTATCAATTCTTTTGATGGCATTTTCCCTAATGCCTGACATTAAATCTTGAAGTTCCATAATTTCACTGATATGTTATTTATTTTATTTTTAAATACTTTAAATTTAGATTTTAAGATAAGATAGTTCTATAAAATCAATAAATAATTATATGATATTGAAATATGTTCCAAATATATGTGAGATTGAATTATTAAAACTATCGATGATATTATAGAATTTCAAAACTAGAAAATAAAAAAAGAAAAGCCCCAAAAATCTTTGATTTTTGGGGGAAGTTTGGAGAATTAGAATGAGCTAATTACGTCTCCTAATAATTTGATGGATTTTTCTTTGTCAGGACCAATTGGAGAACCAGCTACGTACTGGGTTACGCCCATGTTTCCGAGAGCTTCAATTTTTGGTATGAAGTCATCAGGAGTTCCGACAACAGAGAATGCGTCCATAAGTTTGTCATCTACAGCTCCGATTGCTCCTCCGAAGTCACCTTTACCTAGGAATTCTCCGAATTTAGCACCAGTGTCTGCAGGTAGACCGTGTCTTTCGAATACTGGTGGTGGGGAACCTGCTGCAATGAAAGCAACAACAATTTTTGCTGCGCCTGTAGCTTTTCCAGCATCATCGTCAATGGAACAACATGTGTATGCAGCAATGTCAACATCGCTCATGCTTTTACCAGCACCTTCTGCTCCTTCTTTTATGAGTGGAACAGCAGCTTCAAAGTCTTTTGGGTTTGATGCGTTTATTAATGCACCGTCTGAGATTTCACCAGCGGTTTTGAGCATCATTGGACCTTGAGCACCCATATAAATTGGGATTTTTTCTTGGACAGCTTTTGTACCCATTAGGTTTGCTCCACTGTCTGTTTTCTTACCGGCCATTAAGGTTTCCATCATTGCGACAGCATCTTTAATGGTACTAACTGGCTTTGTCCATTCAATTCCTAGAGCATCAAAGGTAGCTTTGTCACCAGGACCGATACCTAAGGTTGCTCTTCCGTTTGAGAGTTCGTCAAGGGTTGTAATTGCGGAAGCTGTTATAGCAGGGCTTCTTACATATGGGTTGGTTACACCAGGGCCCATTTTAATGGTTTCAGTTCCGGCTGCTATTAAAGCCAAAGTTTCGTATACGTTCTTGTTGTTGTAGTGGTCTGTAATCCATGCGTATTCAAAACCAACATCTTCAGCTAATTTTACTAGCTTTACTATTTTTTCAATAGGTTCATTTGGAACAAATTCAATACCAAACTTCATAGTTTATCACCGCTTTAAAGTTTATCTGAAGTATAAAAATACTTTGTGTTTTAATTGCAATCGAAAGGTATAAATAGTGGATTTAAAACGGCATCAGCAGATTTGTCTAAAAATGCGCTAAATAGAAAATAGAATATAAAAAACTCATAGAATTTTAATGAAATAAGAGGGTAGTTATCTAATAATTTATTATATTAGACATATTAACTATTTAATTATCTTTTTGTTCTTTATTAGCAATTCATCATAGATGTAAGAAATAAATTAATCATTAACTACTATAAAATTTTATTCTACTAAATATATTATATGTTTATTTTTTAAATAAATTACCTTAATTTCTAAAATATCTGTTATTTGGTTTTGGGTATATGTATTAAAATTCAATTTTAACATTCTATATTTGCAGCATTTTCTAATAATTTTGTAAATGTCTAGGGTGCGGGTATAGTATGCGCTGAGGTGCATTGAGAAATCTTTGTCCTTTTGTGCAACAAATTCTAATTATCTTGTGTAACTACAAGTGTTTAGTATAATATGCGCTACGGTTTATTTGGCGTATGACCTGAGAGTGAAGAATATTCACAATCTGTGAGGGTTGTTTTTTCCAATCGTAGCTATAATTTGTGAGGACTTGAATACTTTGCAGAATATGTAGAAATTTCAGGTTTGATGTTGGTGCTATGTTTTGTGGTAGTGTGGTGATTTTTGATTACTGCATTTGATACCCCCTTATAATTCTATAATTATGAGGAATTTTTTTAAGTACATATTTTCTTACTTCCAAATTATGC
>Ga0247728_10035_pt1 | contig 124299 bp, 101 predicted proteins | sample SalenrCarbi39_FD_183048 | JGI IMG/M metagenome (GOLD analysis project Ga0247728, IMG submission 183048) | Saline wetland microbial communities from Lincoln, Nebraska, United States - Carb-i39 | ecosystem: Environmental > Aquatic > Non-marine Saline and Alkaline > Salt marsh | place: USA...
CCCCAGTGCCAGGCCCCGCGCCAGTCCGCGCAACACGCGCCCCATCAGCCAACCCGCGCCGTGCAGGGCGCGGCCCGTCAGGCCGAGTTCGTCACGCGGGACGGCGGGCGCGGGCAGTTGGATGTCGGGCAGTTCGACAGTGTCATGAAGTCTGCGGGGGGTATGGCGGGTGGACATGGCAGGATGCTATCCGTGCCGGTGCGGGTGCGCAAGGGAGGGGCAAGGGCATTTTGCCCCCGGTGCGCCGAAAGCCCCGGCCTGCGTGCCGCGCCCCGTGCCGCGCCCCGTGCCGCGTGCCGTGCCGCGTGCCGCGTGCCGCGTCCGTGTGCCGCACTCGTGGATGCGCCTGCCTCCCGTGACCTCACCCGGTCCTTCCGGGCTCCTTCGCGCATGTGGCCAGCCACGGAAAAGGGCGGACGCCGTGCGGCATCCGCCCCTGTGAGAACTGTCCGTTTCGTTTTCTTCCGCGTCATCCTGCCCCGCAGGTGCAGGTCGGCGCGCAGGCGTCCTGTCTCCTACAGCCCTGCCGCCACCACCATGTCGGTGATGGGGCCACGGCTCTTGCGGCCACGCAGCACCAGGTGCGCATAGCCGGGGTTGCCGCGCAGCAGGCGCACCAGCCAGTTCAGGCCGTTGTTTTCCGGGCTGTTGAAGGGGGCGTCCACCTGCTGGGTGTCGCCCATGCAGATCACCTTCACGTTGCGGCCCATGCGGGTGAGCAGGGTGCGCAGGTCCTCGCGCGAGAGGTTCTGGGTTTCGTCCAGAATCACCACGCAGTCTTCCAGGTTGCGGCCCCGCGTGTAGTTGATGGGCAGCACCTGGATCACCTTGGGGTTCAGGCGGCTGAGGCTGGTGCCGTTGGGCGTGGCCGCCAGCGCATTGGGGGCGCGGCGGTGCTCGTTGTGCAGCTTCAGCATCAGGTCCACGATGTATTCCATGTACGGGTCGGTCTTTTCGGTCAGGTCGCCGGGCAGGTAGCCCAGCTTGGGGCCGATTTCCACCAGGGGCTTCGAGATGAAGATGCGCTTGTGCCGCTTTTCCTTCAGCACCATTTCCAGCGCACAGCCAAGGGCCAGGAAGGTCTTGCCCTTGCCCGCCGTGGATTGCAGGCTGACCAGCGGAATGTCCGGGTCCAGCATCAGGCGCATGGCCAGCGCTTGGTACACGTCGCGCGGCACGATGTTCCACGGGGAGGGCGCGAACTTGACCTCCTGCGTGTCCAGCGTGCGGTCGTGGAACACGGGGTACGCCCCTTCCCAGGTGAAGCTGTTGGGCACCACGTCTGCAGGCGGCACGAAGCCGGTGTAGCGTTCCGATTCCGAGCGGAAGGGGATGGAGCAGCGGTATTCCTCGCTGCGCAGGCCGGAACTGGTGTCGGCCATGATGCGCAGCAGCCGGTCGTTGGAGACGAGCACCACGGGTTCCTCGCGCGGCACGGTGGCCAGCAGCGAGCGGGCGTCGGCGATGATGTACTGGTCGGGGGAGGATTTGACCTCCGGCGCGGACGAGGGCAGGGCCAGGGCCTGATAGTCGCCGGTGACCACCCGCAGGTGGCCCTGGGTAACGGCGGCCTCCACGGCGGACACGGCGCGGGACACCAGATGGGCCTTGGCGGGCTGGCGTTTCAGCTTGTCCAGCTCTTGCAGCACGGTCTGGGGCAGGTAGCAGGCGTTTTCGCTGTCGCTGCGCAGTTGCTCGATGCAGCCGGGGTCTTCCAGCAGCACGTTGGTGTCGATGACGTAATGCTTGCGGATTTCGCCGGTGGTGGGGCGCGTGGCGGGCTTGCGGCGGCCCGACTGGCCCGACTGGCCCGACTGGCCCGACGGGGTCGACGGGGCCGATGCGGCGGGCACGGCGGGCGTGCGGGCGGCCTTGCCGTTTGCCTTGCCTGTGGGGCGGGGTGCCGCGCGGGCGGCGTTCTTGAGGTCGGCGTGGTGCGATTGCCGATGCTCCTCGAAATCCTCCAGTGACGTGAGCTTGATCTTGCCGTTGCGTTCCGGCAGGGGCGGGGCCTCTTCCTGCATCGCAGAAGGCGCGGGGACGGATGTGGCGCCGGTGACGGGGGCTGCCCGTTCCTTGCGGCGCTTGCCGTTGCCTGCGTCCACCTTCTTCTTCGCCATGGGTGCTCCTGGGTTTGGGGCCTCGCGGCGGAATGGGCGGGGCGACGTGCGCTCCGGGTTCCGGATGTCTAGATTTTCTTTAACGCGCTTTTCGGGAATACGGAAGCGTCACCCGAAGGGGGTTGGGTGAGGATACGGTGACGGTGGTGTGACGGGCGTTGCGGCGGGATGGCATGCCGGGGACGGGCGGCGCGAAGCATGCGGATGGCGCGCTGCGCGGGCTGTGGGAAGCAGAAGGCCCGGGTGGCGTCGGGCGGACGGTATCGAGCCGGACGGTATTGAGCCGGGCGGCAGTGGCAGGCGCGGGGCGGATTCGGGCGTGCGGTGGTGTGCACCCGGCCCCGGACACGCAGCAGCCCGGCGTCGGGACAGGACCCCTGGCGTGTCGCGAGTGCGGGGAACGCGAAGGGGGACTGCCACCGGTCGGGCCAACGTGGGGCATATGCGGAACGGGCGTGGATGGCCCCCGCCCGCACCACGTCCCATGTCCTTGCTTCCCCCCTGCTTCCGGGCAATCAGTCGAAATTGCGGTAGAACACCGCGCCGTCGCCGAAGGCGGGTTCCACCGTGGCGGCGGGAAAGCGCGGAAACAGCCGCTCCGCCGCCGCGCGGGCCTCGGCGGGTTTGGCGTAGAAGCGCGGCGGCATCAGGTAGAAGCGCAACCCCCGGTCGGGCTTCCACACCGGGGTCAGCACCACCTCGCGCTTGCCGCCGCCCTTGGCGCGCAGGGCGCGGTAGGCTTCCTCCAGTGTGGCGTGGCTTTCCAGCAGCAGGGCGCATTGGCCGCGCCGTTCCATGCCCGGTTCCATGGCCAGGGCGGGCAGGGCAAGGATGGTGTCCGAGGGCAGGCGGTTGGGGTTGGTGATGGCGGGGTTGGCCTGCATCACTGCGTCCAGTACGGTGGCGGCCCGGCCATACACGGTGTCCAGCAGGCCGAGCAGGGTTTCGCCGCGCGGCAGCACCACCAGCCCCAGCCGGGCGGACGGAGCGGTCATGGCCGTGGACGCGGCGGCACCTGTGGCCGGGTACGGCGCAACGGACGTTGCCGCCAGAGGGCGGGACGCGGTGCCCGCGCGGGTTTCCGGACTGGTCAGGCCGGGTGAAACGGGTATCCCAGGTGAGCCAGATGAACCAGATGAGCCAGACGAACCGGATGAATTGATCTGGGACCCGTCCTGCCCCGTCCCCGCGCTCATTCCCGCAACGTCTCCCTGACCGGGCACCCCCAGCAGGGCCAGCAGCGGGCGGAACAGCCCCGACGCGCCGTCGTTCGCGCCACCGTCCGTGCGGACTTCGGCGGGCGCGGCATCCTGTCCGCGTCCGGATGCCCACGGCAGGCGCATATCACCGCCGGACAGCATGCGCCCCCCCGCCAGCACGGCCCCGCCCAGCACCACTGCCGCCAGCGCGGCATAGCCCGCCACCCGCAGCAGTCCCGGCCCGGTCGCCCGGCCCGCAAAACCCGCGGGACCGGTGTCCAGCCTGCCGCCCAGCCCCGCATCGCGGCGGGCAAAGGCCAGCACCTCGCGCCAGGTCACCCGGCGGCGGTTGTTGATGAGCAGGTTCATGACCAGTTGGTGGCACAGGCGCATGATCTTGCGCGGGTAGCCGCCGGTGGCGTGGTGCACGGCCAGCAGCGCGGGCAGGGTGAACAGCCGTTCTCCGGCGGGGCCGCCCGCCAGGCGCAGCCGGTGGCGTACCATGCGGATGGTCTCTCGCCGCGAAAGGGGGCGCAGGGGCAGGTATTCGTTGATGCGGTCGCGAAAGTTGGGCAGCGCGGCAATGGTGTCTTCCAGTTCGCGCTGGCCGAACAGGATGATCTGGAGCAGCTTTTCGGTGTTGGTCTCGAAGTTCAGCAGCTCGCGCAGCACTTCCAGGCATTCGGGCAGCAGCTTCTGGCCTTCGTCGATGCACAGCACCACGATGCGCCCCCCTTCCTGCTGCCCCTGCTGCCCCTGCTGCCCCTGTTGTCCCAGTTGATCGGCAAGGCCGGGTTGTTCCTGCGTCAGGCGCAGCAGGGCGGTCTGGATGCGTTCCACGGCCTCGCGCCGCAGCTCGCTGCCAGGGGCAGTGCGCGGGGTGTCGGTCAGTCCTGGTGTTGGTCCTTGCGTGCCCCCCTGCGAGGGCGCGCTGCTGACCGTGATGTTCGCCGCCATGGGGCCGAAGTGGTCGGCGTCAGGGACGGCATTTGCCCCGGCGGTACCCCCCGCGTTTCTTTCCGCGTTTTTTTCCGCACCCGGCACGCCCGCGCCGCCATCCGGCCCGGCCAGCAGGTCGCACAGGTGCAGGGCAAAGGCCTCTGCACTGGCAAAGCCGGGGTCCAATATCAGGTGGGCCGTCACTTCCGGCTGTTCGGCAAAGGCGCGCAGCAGGCAGCGGCACAGGGTGCTCTTGCCGGTGCCCACCTCGCCCAGCACCACGTTCAGCCCGCGCCGCAGCCGCACGGCTATTTCCAGCCGGTGCAGGCACAGCTCGTGGCCGGGCGCGCGGTAGTACGAGAGCGGGTCTGGCGAGGTGGAAAACGGCTCGCGCGAAAGGCCCAGCAATTCAAGATAATTCATGGCATGTCCTTGGAAGACCCGGGGAACCGTGGAAGGCTTTGGCCACGTGGGAGCCGTGGTGTCCGGTGCGGTCGCCGACCAGAACTCGTTGTCGTCATGTTCCCGGCACCGGCTGCCCGCTCGGCACCTGCTGCCCGCCCGGCGCCCGTGCATCTCGCCGAGCGCACGTCGCCATCAGAAATCGTCATCCGCAAGGTCCGCCGCGCTACCCATGCGGGCCACGGGGGTTGCGTTCACCCCGGCCAGATACGGCTTGAAGCGCGGTTTGTCGGCCACGTGCACGGCGGCGTCGCGCGGCTTGATCAACCCCGCGTCCAGCAGGCGCAGAATGTCGTCGTCCAGGGTCTGCATGCCCGCGTTCTTGCCGGTTTGCAGCACGCTGGGCAGTTGGTAGGTCTTGCTTTCGCGGATCAGGTTGCGCACGGCGGGCACGCCCAGCATGATTTCCAGCGCGGCCACCCGGCCCGGCCTGTCGGCGCGCGGAAAGAGGACCTGCGAAATGACGGCCTGCAAGGTTTCCGAAAGGCTGGTGCGGATCTGGGCCTGCATTTCGGGCGGAAACACCTCGACGATGCGGTCGATGGTCTTGGGCGCAGATATGGTGTGCACCGTGGACAGCACAAGGTGCCCGGTTTCCGCCGCCTCCAGCGCCAGGCTGATGGTTTCCAGGTCGCGCATTTCGCCCACCAGGATGATGTCCGGGTCTTCGCGCAGGGCGCCGCGCAGGGCGGCGGCAAAGCTTTTGGTGTGTCGGCCCACCTCGCGCTGGTTTATCAGGCACCCGCGCGGCTCGTGCACGAATTCCACCGGGTCTTCGATGGTGATGATGTGGTCGCGGCGGTGGGTGTTGGCGTGGTCGATCATGGCCGCCAGCGTGGTGGACTTGCCGCTGCCGGTTGGGCCTGTCAGCAGCACGAGGCCCTTGGGCAGCATGGCCAGGTCGCGCAGCAGCGGGGGCAGGCCCAGCGACTCCACCGAGGGGATGTTGCCGGGAATTTCGCGAAATGCCGCACCCACGCCGCGTTCGTGGCGGTAGAAGTTGGCGCGGTAGCGGGCCATGCCGGGCACGGCATAGCCGAAGTCCAGGTCGCCGCTGGCGGCGAATTCGTCGCGCCGGGCCGGGGGAATGATTTCGTCCAGCATGGCCGCAAGCCCGGCGTCGTCCAGCGCGGGGTGATCCAGCCGTTGCAACGTGCCGTGCACGCGCACCATGGGCGTGCAGCCGCTGGAAAGGTGCAGGTCCGAGCCGCCAAGCCCGTGCAGGATGTGGAAGAACTGGTCGATGCGTGCCATGCGTGGTTCCTTGCGCCGCACGGGCGGCGGTGGGGGATGTGCCTTCGGTTGGGGCGGGCCGGATGCCGCCTTTCAGGCTGGCCCGATCCTATGCGGATGGGCGGAATAATCAAGTATCGTATACTAATGGCGTGTCGCGGCCCCTTCTGCTAGAAGTCGCTTGCGCAACGCAGAAGAAGGAGCCGCCGCCATGCCGTACACCGACCCCACCGTCTTTCCGTGGCTTGCGCTGGTGCTTGGCCTTGTGCTTGGCAGCTTCTACAACGTGTGCATCCATCGCGCCATCGAGGGGCAGTCGCTGCTGTGGCCGCCGTCGCACTGCCCGCACTGCGCGGCGCGCCTGCGCCCGTGGCATCTGGTGCCCATTCTCAGCTACCTTGCCTTGCGCGGGCGCTGCCATGCCTGCGGCCAGCGCATCAGCCCGCGCTATCCCATTGTCGAGGCCGCGTCCGGCCTGCTGGCCCTGCTGCTGGCGTTGCGCTTTGGCGCCACGTGGCCCTTCGCCGTGTACATGGTGTTCGGCGGGGCGCTGCTGGTGGCCTCGTTCATCGACTTCGAAACGTTCATCCTGCCCGACGTCATCATCCTGACCGGTGCCGTGGCCGCCCCGGTGGCCGCCATACTGCTGCTGGACATGCCCCTGGCCGACAGCCTGATCGGCGCGGTGGCGGGGGGCGGCACGTTCTGGCTGGTGCTGGCGGGCTTCAAGCGGGTGCGCGGCATAGACGGCATGGGCCTTGGCGACGTGAAGCTTATGGCGCTCATTGGCGGGCTGTGCGGCTGGCAGGCCCTGCCCGTGGTCACGCTGCTGGCGGGCCTTCTGGCCCTGCTGGCCGCCGTGTGGTTTCTGCGCCGCCGCGAAGTGGGGCAGTCCGCGCGCGAGGTGGCCATTCCCTTCGGCCCGTTCCTCAGCCTGGGCGCGGTGGTGTACATGCTGTACGGCCCGGCGCTGGTGCGCTGGTGGTTCGGGGTTGTTACCGGCAAGCCGATCTAGAACCGTTCTGATTTGGAAACAGCCCCAGCCCGCAGCCATCCTTTTTGCAACGGGCGAAAAGACAAGTTGGAAACAGCCCCTACTGCGAAAGCCGCGCATAGGTGTCCATCACCTTGGTCACGTACTGCTGCGTTTCCGGTATGGGCGGAATGCCGCCGTGCTTCGCCACCCGTTCCGGCCCGGCGTTGTAGGCGGCCAGCGCCAGCGGCAGCTCGCCGAAGCGGTCCATGAGCGATTTCAGGTAGCGCACGCCGCCCTCCACGTTGGCGTCGGCGTCGAACGGCGCGGAAACCCCCAGGTCGCGCTGGGTGCCGGGCATGATCTGCATCAGCCCTTGCGCCCCGGCGGGTGAAACGGCAGTGGGGTCGTAGTTCGATTCCACGGCGATTACCGCTTCCACCAGTTTGGGGTCCACGCCGTGGCGCGCGCCGTGCCGGGCGGCCAGCCCCTTTATGCCCACCGGCCCCACGGCCTTTACCAGTTCCTGCACCTTGAACCGCCCGAACACCCGGTAGCGCGTGTCGCCCTTTGGCTTGTCGGTAAGGTGCACCACGCCGTCCTCGTCCACATAGCGGTAGATGGTGACGATCTCTCCGGCGGGCGCGGCGGCGGCGGGGCGGACATGCCACCCGCACGCACCGAAGGGCGCGGCCATGGCCAGCGTCAGCGCCGCCGCCAGCAGGGCCACGCGGCCCCGCCCGCGCCATCTAAGGGGCGTGGCCGATGTGGGCTCCTTGGTGTACGGTACTCCATGGGGGCCGGGTGCCGGAACGGGCATCGAGCGGGGCCTGAATGTCATGTGATGCATGGGAGGTACCGATGTTCTCACTGCGTAGGCCGGGTGCGCCGCTGGCGGCATTGCTGGTGGCCGGGTTGCTGGTTGCGCCGGGCGTGGCCCTTGGCGGCAAGGTCTACATCTGGACCGACGAAAAGGGCGTGAAGCATATTACCGACAAGCCACCGGTGCAGGCCCCCGCCGACATGAAAAGCCTTTCCGCAACGCCCAACGAAGCGCGGCCCGGCGCCCCGGACACCTCCAACGCCCCCGCCCAGAGTGAAGACGGCGTGCATGTTGTGGACGGCGTACTGATGAAGCCGGACGGTCAGCCCGTGCGGGGGCCGGACGGCCAGCCCGTGCATGTCGGTCCCGATGGCCAGCCCCTGCAACCCGGTCAATTTGGCCAACCGGGCCAACTGGGCGTCGGCGCCGACGGACAGTTGCCGCCATCCATCCAGTCCGCACCGGACCCCAAGGCGCAGGAGCGCGAGGCCCTGCAACACCGCCTGGAGGAACTCCAGAAGGAAAAAGAGGCCTACGACCTCGACAACCGGCGCGCCCGCGCCAAGGGCGATGGCTACGCCAAGCAGCGTTCGCGCTACCACCAGAACGAGGTGGAAGGTCGCATCAACGAGGTGGAAAGCCGCCTCAAGCTGCTGGACGCGGACGGCGAATCCTCCGCTGGCGAAGGCGGGCAGTAGACCGTCCGTCTCCTTCTCTTGCCATTTCCATCGACATGCCCACGCGCTTCCCGAAACCTCGGGGGGCGCGTTTGTCTTTTTGCGCTGACAGGGTCCGTGCGCCCAGCCGTGCGCCCACGGCCCCCTGTACGCCTGCGCCTACTGCTGGATGGGCGGCAGAAAGCCCTTGCCGCCGCGCAGGTCCAACTGCAAGCCGAAATCGTCGAAGTAGAAATTGTCGCCCGTGGGTCCGCTGGTGACGATGGATATGCCTTCCTGCGGCGTGTAGTTCGGGTTGCTGGCGTCGTACGTGGGCGAGAGCAGGTTGGTGCTGCGCACTATGGTGTTGGTCAGGTTGGTGCTGTCCAGGCGTTCGCCCAGCGATGTCACGCCGGAAACGCCGGTGTTCACCCCGTCCCACTGCACCATCGAGAAATAGTCGGTGGATGATGTCCACTGCTCGTAGTCGTCGGGTATCCAGTTCAGCTTGCCGTCTGTGGTGGTGATGCGCGGGTTCCGGATGCGCTGGCTGGTGGTATACGAGGTGTTGGCGCCCGGCGAGGCGGGGTTGTAGGGCGTGGCGTCGCCCGTGGTCGAACTGCTGGTGTTGTTGTCCCCGTAGTACACCCGGATGAAGTTGGTCTTGCTGCCCACACCCGTGGTGTTGATCACCGCGTGCTGCACGTTGTCCACCCTGATGGCCTGCCCGCTGCCAAAGCTGCCGCTGGTGCCGGTATCCACGTTGGTCAGCACCAGCGTGCCCTGCGCGGTGCCGGACGCCCAGTCGCCGCTGGTGACGATGGGCTGGCCGATGACACGTGCCTTGGCACCGCTGGTGGTGGTTATCTCGTCGCCGTAATTGATGCGCAGGGTGCCGCCCGAGCCGCTGGCACCGCCGCCATTGCGGAAGGATATTTCTTGTCCTTCCACCAGGCGCACCAGCAGGGAAGACCAGTCCTTCAGGCTGTAGGTCGGTCCGCTGCTGTTGTAGGTGATGATGCCGGATGACTGGCCCAGCAGCTTGTAGGCCAGCCAGTTGAAATTCCCGTTGCGCCGTTCCCACAGCAGGATGGCCGGGCGCGAGAGTCTGCTGCGTTCCCGGGTTAACCAGCCACTGGTGGTGATGGTCTGGTCCGAAGTGGTGAACAGCGGGCCGGGGTCGCTGACGCTGTTGTAGCCCGGAATGAGCGAGGACGGAATGTCTCCGGGCAGGTACCACGAACCCCAGCCAAAAATGATGACGTAATCCTGCTCCAGTCGAAACCGCACCAACGACAGGCCGAACCCGTCAAGGTCGCTGGCGCCGTTGTTGCGCCCCCGGAACAGCACCCCGCCGAAGTACTGGCCTTCCGTGCTCTGGCTGGCCACCTGCGTCTTGAATTGCAAATCGTAACTGGAGTTGCCTTCCGTATCCAGCCAGCCCCGCGCAAGGTTCACGTTGGTGGCGCCCCAGTTGAAGAACAGCGTGCTCCACTGGTTGCTGCCGGTGAACCACGAAAACAGGTTGCCAATGGCGGATGTGGCCGCCGTGAGCATGCCGGTCACATGCAATGCACCACTGGATATGGCGTGCGACCCCAACTGCCCTTCGTCGGAACCGCCCGTGAACCATGCGTTCAGGTTGTCGAAGGTATCCTGATACTGTTCCTTGCTGAAGTTGCCGCCGCCCAATATCCATCCGATGGGCACGTTGTAGACCACCTCGCGCGTGGTGCCGCTGGCGGCGGTTCCCGTGGAATGCAGGCGCAGGTACGCTTCCAGCGTGATTTCCGCCGAGGAGGAAAGCACGATGTTCGACCATGTTATGCCCTGTCCCTCCACCAGCCGCACGTCTTCCAGCGTGCTGCCCGACTTGCGGCGATATACGTACGAAACGCGACCGGTGTGGCCGTTGGTGGTATCGCGGATGGTGAACATGCCGTTCACGTCCGGAAAGGCTGCGGCGTGGCTGGCGACAAGGGTAAGGTTGCCGCGCTCGGTCACCGTGGCGCTGGCGCTGGGGTTGGCGGTCAGGTACACGTCGGTGCCGGTGGGCACGTTGCCGGTGGTGCCGGTAAGGGTGAAGGTGACGGTATCGCCTGAAATGCCGATGCTGCTGTACGCGTACATGGTAGACCCGGTGCCTATGCGCAACCGCCCGGCCTGGCCGGATGGCAGTGCCGGCGGAGTGCCGTAGGCCTTGGTGGTAAGCGAGGTGCCGCTTTTGCTGGTCACCTCGTACCAGTAGGGTTCCACCTCCAGGGTGAACGACCCTGCGTTGCCTGTGAAGGTGTAGGTGGAGCCGTCCATGGTTTCCAGCAGGTCCTTGCGGGCCTGCTCGTCGCCTGCCGCAAGAAACATGCTGCCCGCCGCGCCAAAGCCCGATTCCGCAAGGTAGTAGGCCTGGTCGCCCTGCACGGCGGCAATTTCGCCCATCATGGACCCGGTCATCATGGGCAGCATGGTGGCGGCCAGCACGGAAAAGGCGACAATGGTGACAATGGCGCTCAGCAGCACGGCCCCGCGCTGCCCGGCGTTGCTGGCGATGCCCGTGCCGTATCGGGCAGTACCCATGGCGGTGCCGATGGCCGCCTGCGCGGCGGCGCGGCCCCTGCGCAGGGCGCGGCTCGCCACCGCCACCAGCAGCACGGAAAGCACCACGCAGGCCGCCAGCCAGCCGGGGGCATGTACGGCCATGCCCGCCAGCGCGGCCACGGGTGTCAGCACGGCCAGGGTTGCCGCGCGCAGCGGCTCGTGCGCGGCGATCACGCGGGCCATGTCCGGCCCCACGGCGTAATAGGCGCGCACCAGCGCCCGCCCGCCATCCCATGGCAGCAGCAACCTGTCGCGAAATTCTCGCAGTTGCACCACCACGGGGTGGCCGCCATCGCCCGCCGCCGCCGTGGCCACGAAGCATACGTCGTAGCGGGCCAGCGATGGGGGGCTTACGTCTTCGGTGTTGCCGCCCCGGTTTTCGTTGTTGCGGGGCACGATGCGGTTGGTGAAGGTGCGGGTGGTGCCGCCCGGCGCGGTAAGGGTAAACGTGACGTCGATGGCCGCGAGCAGGCGCGAATCCGTATCGGACGCCCAGGAATTGGCGGAGGTCAGGTTGATGCTGTCTTCCTGCTGGCGCAGGTAGGCAAGGCTGAAGGCGGTCACGTTGTCGATGAGCGTATCGCCGTTGGCCGCCCCGCCGGTGCCGTCGGCAATGCGTATCTGGCCCACGTTGGCCACGTACTGGATGGACCTGTTGAACTGCGCCGTGCCCCCCCCGCCCACGTTGCGCACCACCAGCAGGGTGGAGGAACTGTTGGCGGGTATGTCCACCAGTTCGACAATCTCGCGGGTCAGGCGGTCCATGGCCAGTTGCGCTTCCTGCGCCAGTTCGCTGGCCTCGCGCGCGTCAACGAAGCTGCGCGCCCCGGTAACTATGCCCACCCCGGCCACGGCGGCCAATACGCCCGCAAGCATCAGGACCACGATGGTTTCGATGAGGGTGAAGCCTTTGGCGTTCATGGCATGTCCCCCTAGCGCGAAAACAGGGTGGTGGCGGTGGCGCCGTTCACCTGTATGGTCACGCGCAGCATGTCGCCGCTGCTGTCGGCCTGTTCCGTGAAGCTGGGTGCAGCGCCCGTGAAGCGGATGCGCCGGTTCACCAGCACGGTGTACGACCCGGTGGTGTAGCGGTTGTTGGTCTGCGTACTTCCCGCAGTGCCGATGACGGGCATGATGGTGGCAATGGGGTCGGTCTGTTCGATGTACCGTGCCCGGTAGTCGGCAGTCATGGATTCGATGATGTCGGTCAGCTGCGCCTGCGAAACGGTCCGCCCGAAGCTTTCGGCGCTGCCGCGCAGGGCCGTGCCCGCCACGGACAGCATCATTACCGCCATCAGCGCCACAAGGACGATGGTGACGATGATTTCGATGAGCGTGAAGCCCGCGCCCCCGTGCACGGGGTGTTCCGGGTGCGCCCCGTGCGCCCTGTGCGTCCTGTGAACCGGATGCGCAGGGTGCCCGGAACAGGCCAGACGGGCCGGGCGTGCCAGCCCGCGCGCCTGCGGTGGGTGTGCGTGCCGGTTCATTGCAGAAACCCCGTGTTGCGCACCACCACGATGTTCTCCGTCTGGCCAAGGTAGCTGACGGTAACGGTGGTGTTGGCCGTGCGCAGGGTGGTGCCCGCCGCGTTGGAGCAGGGCCTGCCCCAGGCGTCGAAGCTGATGATGGTGGCCCCGGTGGTAAAGGTGGCCCCGGCCTCCAGCGTGATGATGCCGGTACCGGGTTCGCCGGGCAGTACCACGCGGGTGCCGGTATTGCCGTTGCGGAATATGGCGTAGGTGGTGGTGGAGATGATCTGCACCCCGAAGATATCGTCGTTGTTCATGGACAGGGTGCGTGCATAGCGCAAATGGCTGCGCACGCTGGCGGTTATGCCGCCCAGTTCCGCCGGGGTCTGGTCGAAGAAGCGTTCCGTGGCCACGGCGATAATGATGGCCATGATAACCAGCACGGCCACCACCTCGATCATGGTAAAGCCGCGCTGCCCGGTCTTGCCGCGTGCGGGGCGCCCGGTGCGTGCGGCAGGAGATGAAAGGGTGGCCACACCCCCGGCGTGCCGACCATCGGCAACGCGGGAAGCGGCATGGCCACCCTGGGGGGGCTGGAAAGGGTGCTGCGTGGTGTGCGTCGTCATTGTGCGTGCCCGGCGGGCGCCCGGCCCGACTGTTGCGGCGGGCGCAGGCCCGCCCGTACGGCGTGAAAGTTCGTGGTCATCCGTGCCCGTGGCGGCGTGGCCCCCCCCGCGCCGCCCGAATAGTGCAGTCCGATCATTGCCGTCTGAATAGTACAGTCCGATCGTGGCCGCCCATGCATTGTCACCCGGACAGGGGCTGCCGGACATGCCGCGCGCTAGCGGCTGGCAAATTCCCGCAGCACGTCTTCCAGCCTGCCCTCGTCGGTCAGTGTGTACACCGTCTCGCCGTGTTCGTCCGTCCGTGCCGTGCCCGATACGGCAGATGCGCCGGACGGGCCAAACGGGCCGGACGGCGCGGCATCCCCAAGGGGGCCGCCTGCCGGGTGCACGCCCGTGCGGGCCAGGTGCCGGGCCGCTTCCGGGGCGTAGTGGGTGGTGCCAAGGCCCCGGTCCACCAGCGGCGATTCGTGGTCCGGCAACTGTTCCTCTTCCGGGGCGGGGCGAAACACGTTGGACGGGGCGGAAAAACGCTGCGGCCTGTTCAGGTAGTCGTCGTAGTAGGCATCCATGGTGTACATGCCCTCGCCGCGCCCCATTTCCACTATGCTGTGCAACTGGGCAAACTTGCCCTCGCGCACCAGCATGCGCACCGGGTGGGAGCCGATGAGCAGGGAAAGTACCGGCACCCGGAACCGCGCCACGGGGTGCATGCGGAGCTGTTGCACCACCACAGCATGCAGGGTGGACGACAACTGGTGCCGCACAAGCTCTTGCGCTTCCAGCGGAAAGGCGTTGCACAGCCGGTACAGGGCTTCTTCCGGCGTGGCGGAATGCAGCGAGGCAATGACCAGATGGCCCGATTCTGCGGCGGAAAGGGCAAGGCGGATGGTTTCCGCCTCGCGCAGTTCGCCCACCAGAATCACGTCCGGGTCTTCGCGCAGCACGTCCAGCAGGCCGCGCTCGAAGGACGGAAAATGTGCCCCCAGTTCCCGCTGCTCCACAAAGGCCTTCTTGGAGGCGAAGCGGTATTCGATGGGGTCTTCCAGGGTGATGATGTGCGCCGGGCGGTTGCGGTTTATCTCGTCCAGCATGGCGGCCATGGTGGTGGTCTTGCCGCTGCCCGTGGCCCCGCACACCAGTATCAGCCCGGCCCGCAGGCGGGTGAATTCTTCCAGCGATGGGTGCAGGTTCAGGTGGGCCAGGGTGGGGATGCGCCCGGCCAGCAGCCGCACGGCCAGGCTGAGGCCCCGCGTGGTGTTGAAAATGTTCACGCGCACCCGGATGCCCGCCACGGTATGCGCAAAATCCACCGACCAGCGGCGGCGCAGTATGTCCGCCCGGTGCGGGTTCAGCAGGCTGCGCGCCAGGTCGTCCACGTCCGCAGGGGCAAGCACGGTATCGCGCAGCATGCCGATGTCCCCGTCCTTGCGGTACACCACGGCATGTCCGCCGGTAATGTGTACGTCGGACCAACCCATGGCCACAGCCTGGGAAATGATGCGGTGGAACGTCTCGTTCATGGCGAATACCTGTGCGTAAAGGGGGAACGGGCGGCGGCGCGGTGTGCGCCGCCGCCGGGATGACATTAGTCGCAGCCAGGAGTTTGCAGTGCCTTGACGCCGCCGGATTCGGACGCGGCAATAGCGGTGCCGCCCGTGACGGTGGGGTGCGAAAGGGACACGGACGATTCGAAGAGAGTGGTCGCGGGTGTCGTGGTGGTATCCGTCCAGGAAATGCCGCTAACGGTCCAGCCACCGCCGATAACGGAGGTGTTGCTGACCTCTGTCTGCGCGGCGGTTTGGGCGGCAGCGCAGGTGGCACCGGCAAGCAGAGCCTGCGCAAAGCTTTGGTTCAGCCGGGCCTGAAGTTCCGCAGCAGCGGCATCAACTGCCGACTGACGGGCGTTTTCCTGAAGGTCGAAGTACTTGGGCACGGCAACAGCGGCCAGGACGCCAAGAATGACCAGCACGGCAATGATTTCGATGAGGGTGAAGCCTGCTTCCTTTTTCCGATTCTTCCTGTTCTGGGTCATGGGATGTTCCTCCTGATGCATGGTGTTACGTTATCCTGCTCTGTTCAAATCCATTCGGGTTTCGGACCTTCCGTCCCCCCTCCCTATGTTGGTGCCGGTGCGTGCGCATCCCCCCCGAAAGTCCGCGCACCGTGCCCGGCATGCATGGGCGTAATCGGCGCTATCTGTGTTTACCCGCCATTTGGGTCAGGTCCCACATGGGCATGAAGATGGCGAGGGCGAAAAAGCCCACCACCGCCGCCAAAACCACGATGAGAATGGGGCCGATGGCTTCGGCCATGCCTGCCACGGCGTATTCCACTTCTTCATCATAGTGAGCGGCCACGTCTTTCAACATGGAATCCAGGCTGCCCGATTCCTCGCCAATGGCCACCATGTTGATGACCAGCGGGGTGAAGAAACGGGCGGACTTCAACGGGTCTGCAATACCCCGGCCTTCGCGCAGCTTGTCCTGTATCCTGCGGAATTCTCGCGCGATGGCCTCGTTGCCAATGGTGTTGGTCAGCACGTCCAGCGCATCCAGCACGGTAACGCCGCTGGATTGCATGATGGAGAAAATGGAGGCAAAGCGCGCCATGACCGACTTTTGCAACACCGGGCCGGTGATGGGCATGCGCAGCAGCAGGCTGTCCCGCCAGTACTTGCCGGTGGGGGTGCGCACCCACCATTTGTAGGCCATGACAAGGCCTGCCAGCGCAGCCAGTAATAATATCCCGTAGTCGGTTATGGCGTGGTGCATGAAAATGGCGACTTTGGTGGGCCATGGCAGTTGGATACGGGCTTGCGAGAATATCAGGACGAACTTGGGAATGACCACGTTTAGCAGCACGAAAAAGGCGATGGTCAGCGCGCCCATGACCATCTTTGGGTAGCGCATGGCGGACTTGATGTCGGAGCGGATCTTGTGTTCGTGCTCCAGCAGGTACACAAGGCGTTCCATCACGTCGCCCAGCGCGCCGCTGGCCTCGCCTGCGCGCATCATGGAGCAGTACAGCTCGCTGAACACGCGGGGGTGCGCCTTGAAGGCGTCGTACAAGGTGGAACCGCCCACGATGGATTGGGCCATGTCTGCGGCAACGCGCTTCAGCCGCTTGCTCTCGGTCTGGTTCTGCAACACCTGCAACAGTTGGGTAATGGGTATGCCCGCCTGGAACAGGGTGCGGAACTGCTTGGTGAACAGTATCAGTTCCTTGGGCTTTACCGGGTTCAGGATGTCGCCCAGCGCCCCGAATTCGAAGCTGGTCCCCTGCGCCTTGACCTTCATGGGCACGTAGCCGCGCGACAGCAGCAGGGCACGGGCCGCGTCTGCGGTGTCCGCGTCGATGGTGCCTTGCATGTTCACGCCGTTGTCGTTCAGCGCGGTGTAGACGTAGGTGGGCATGGTGTGCCTGTTAGGTACGTTGTCGGTTAGAGCATGACGGAAGTTGCGGCCTCTTCAACGGTGGTCGTCCCCCGCAGGATCTTCAGCGCCGCGTCCTGCTTCAGGGTGCGCATGAGGTCGGTGGTAATGGCCGCCTCGGCGATGGCCTGCGTGGAGCTGCGCTGTATCACCAGTTCCTGGATCATCTGGGTCATGGGCAGTATTTCGAACACCCCGGTGCGCCCCCGGTAGCCGGTGTGCGCGCAGTGGTGGCAGCCGCGCCCCTTCAGGTACGTTGCCCCCGGCGTGTCCGGCGCAAGGCCGAAGGCGGCCAGCGCGGCGGGCAGCGGCTCGTACGGTTCCGCGCAGTTGGTACACACCCGGCGCACCAGCCGCTGCGCAAACGAAACCAGCAGCACCGAAGAAACCAGAAACGGCTCTATGCCCATGTCGATAAGCCGGGTTACCGCGCCCGCCGCATCGTTGGTGTGCAGGGTGGACAGCACAAGGTGCCCGGTAAGGGCGGCCTGCACGGCAATGGCGGCGGTTTCCGCGTCGCGTATTTCACCCACCATCACCACGTCCGGGTCCTGCCGCAGAATGGAGCGCAGGCCGCTGGCAAAGGTCATGCCCGCCTTGCGGTTCAGCTGCACCTGCCGGATGCCCCGGATGCGGTATTCCACCGGGTCTTCCAGCGTGATGATGTTGATGTCCGGCCGGTTGATGCTTTTCAGGATGGCGTACAGGCTGGTGGACTTGCCGCTGCCCGTGGGGCCGGTGGACAGGATCATGCCGTAGGGCTTGTGGATGGCCCCCTCGATGGTCACGTGGTCGTTCTGCTGCATGCCCAGCATGTCCAGCGTGTAGTCGCGCCCGCTCATGTCCAGCAGGCGCAGCACCATGTTTTCGCCGTAGATGGTGGGTATGCTGGAAACGCGCACGTTTATTTCGCGGTTGTCCAGGTGCATGGTAAAGCGGCCATCCTGCGGCACACGGGTGACGGCAATGTCCATGTTGCCCAATATCTTGATGCGCGAAACAACGGCGGGCGCAACGCTGCGCGGCGGGGCCGGGGCCTCGCGCAGCTTCCCGTCTATGCGAAAGCGCACCTGCACGCTGTCCTTTTCCGGGCTGATGTGCACGTCGCTGGCGCCTTCGCGCACGGCCTGGGCCAGAATGGAATTGACCAGCCGGATGACGGGGGCAAGGTCGGCCTGGTTGGCCAGCTCGTCCACGGCCACGTCGCGCTCGGCGGCGTCGGTCTGGCTGGTGGCGGCGGTGTGCAGCTCGCCCAAGCTTTCGATGACGCCGTCAAGGTTGGTGAACATGCCGTAGATGGCACTGAACAGCTGATTATACTCCTGCTCGGTGCAGATCAGCGGTTCCACTTCGCTGTTGGTGATGAACTCCAGCGTGTCCAGCGCGTCGATGTCCAGCGGGTCCACCATGGCCACCACCAGCACATGGCCATGCTGCTGCAAGGGCACCGCGCTGCACTTCTGCGCGGCGTCCAGCGGCAGGCGCTCTGCCATGTTCAGGCTGAGCGGGTACTGCTGCGGGCTGTACCGGTCTATCTTCAACTGGCGGCTTACCACTTCCACCACGTCGGCTTCGCGGCACAGGTTGGTCTTGGTCAGGTACTGGCCAAGACGCAGCCCGCTTTTCTTGTGTTCGCGCAGGGCGGCCTTCAGCTGCTCTTCGGTCAGCAGCCCGGCCTGCACCAGCAGTTCGCCCAATCGTACACGCTGACGCACGGTGTTCCTACCTTGCTTCGGGGTGATGGTGTTGCGTCATGGTTCGCGGCCCGCGCGTCTACTGGCGGGGCAGCACCTGTTGGTCGATGGTCGGGGCCTGGCCGGTCTGGCCGGGCTGCACCGTGATCTGCTGCGTGGCGCCCTGTTCCGCCATTTCGCGGTAGGGCAGCACCGCCGGAGTGATGAAGATCAGCACTTCCTCAAGCTTGCTGCCCTTGGAATCGCTGCCGAACAGCCAGCCCAGCCCTTCCACGTCGTGCAGGCCGGGCACGCCGCTGCGGCCCGTGGTCTTGCGGTCCTTGGTCAGGCCGGAAATGACGATGGTCTCGCCGTCCTGCACGATAAGGGTGGTTTCCGTCTGCTTCTTGATGATGAAGGGGTTGCCTTCCACCGTGCGGGTAAGGTCCACCTCGTCCTTCTTCACCAGCACCTTCAGCTTCAGGTTCTTGTCGTCGATGACGTGGGGGGTGATTTCAAGGCGCAGTACGGCGTCTTCGAACTTCACCTCGTTGTCGCCCTGGGCGTTGGTGGAGACGTAGGGAACCTTTTCGCCGTTTTCGGTGTAGGCCATCTGGTTATCCAGCGTGGAGATGGACGGCGACGACAGGATGTTGATCTTGCTGTTTTCCTGCAGGGCGGAAAGCTGCATTTCCAGCATGTTGCCGCCAATGGTGCCGAACATCAGCCCAAGCGAGCCCGCGCCCGACTTGCCCGTGGTGTCGATGGGAAAGTTGATGCCGTTGCCCTGCCCGCTGATGCCGGACGAGCCGTATGTCGGCGTGTAGCCGCCGGTGTACGGGCTGGTGCCCGCCGTACCGCCGCTGCCGCCGGGGGTTATCCACAGGTCGTTGCTGCCCGCCATGTTGCCCACCCGGTTCACGCCGCCCCACTGGATGCCCAGTTCGCGCGCGGTTTCCTTGGTGGCTTCGACGATGTGCGCCTTGAGGTGGATTTGCGCGCGGGGCTTGTCGAGGTTGGAAACCAGGGTCATCAGCTTGCGCTGGTCGTCTTCCACGCCCTGGATGATCAGCGAGTTGGTGAAGGTGTCCACCACCACCGAGCCCACGGGCTTGCCCGCGTCGTCCTTGGACAGAAAGCCTTCCAGGTTCTTTTTCAGTTCCGCCGCTTCCGCGTAGCGCACGTCGAGCACGGTGGTGATCAGCGGGCCCACCTTGCGGCCCTTCAGCTTCTGGGCCATGCGCTGGTTTTCCAGCGTGGTGCGTTCAAGCTCGGCCTTCTTGTCGGCCATGGTCACGACCTTGATCAGATCGCCCTGCCACGCGTAGTCCAGCCCGTTGCTGTCCAGCATGCCCTTGAACACGTCGGCCCACGCCACCCGGTTGACGTTGACGTTCACCGCGCCCTTCACGCCGGGGCTGAGGATGATGTTCTTGCCCGCAGCGGCGGCCAGGCTGCGCAGGGCCACGCCCACGTCAACGTTGTGCAGCTTCAGCGTTACCGGCACGTTGGGCAGGGGGCGGGCCTGCTGGTCCTGCTCTTCCGCCACCTTGTCCTGTTTCAGCACGGCGCGGGGCTTTATCTCGCGCGCTTCGCGCGAGGGAGAGAAGCCCGTGGAATTGGTGGACATGGCCTTCCACTTGTCGAAGAACGGGTCGGCTTCTTCCTTGCGCTTGGCGCAGCCCAGGGTGCCAAGGATGAATGCCGCCGCAAGCAGGACGACGAGGGCCAAGGGAACGTGTCTTCTCATGGAGCGCATCAGAATTCTCCCGTACTGCTCGCAGGTTACAGGTCGTCGCCCGAGTAGGGGATTTCCCTGTCGGTCACATCACCCGGCGATGCCAGGACGACCTTGCCCGGCGTTATCGACTTCACCACGTATCCGGTATCCGCCACGGTTTCGCCGGTGCGGTATTCAAGGCCGTCCAGGATGGCCAACACGCTGTTGCCGATGGCCACGTAGCCCGTGTAGGCGATGTCGTGCGCGGCGCTCTTGCCGTCCTTGTCACCCGACCCGCCGGGGCCGTCGCCCTTGCCCGGCACCGGGTAAAAGGGGTTTGGCGCCGCCTGGCGCACCGCCGCGTCCAGCACGTAGAGCTGGCTGGGGGTGATGACCGCTTCGGCCAGGGTCTTGCGGGCCTGCTCGACTATCGGGCCGGGCGCCTCGGCCCCGGGGGACAGCAGTCCCGTCAGTCCAGATGGGCCAGATGAGGTAGTCGGGCCAGACGAGGCGGATGGGGCGGCACCGCCGTTTGCCGGTGCCGACAGGCTGGACGAAAGGCCGCCGGATGCGCCAGCCGCCGGTACGGGCCGCGACGTGCCCGACGGCAACAGCAGGATGACCACCGCCACAATGGCCGCAACGCCCGCCATGCCGATCAGTATCTGTTCCCTGCGGGTCATGCCGTCACCCACCGATGCGCGTTGTGTTGCCGTTCACCTTCACCCAGATGGACACCTTGTAGCCCGGCCACTGGGTGCCTGCCGTCACTTCCATGGATTCCACCCGGTCCAGCCACGGCTGCGCCGTTACCTGCATCAGAAAGGCGCGGAACGATTCCAGCGGGCCGTCCATGGTTCCGTCCAGCCGCACCATGTTGCTGCCGCCCAGCACCGATTCCGCCAGCGGCACAAAGCGCACCCCCTTGAGCGAAGCGCGGTTGCCCATGTCCTGCAAGGTGCCGATGGCCTCCGTCAGGGCGGGCGGGGTGGGCGCGGCAAGCGCCGTGCGCCGGGCCAGCGCGGTGTCGAATCGGGCGGCGTCGGCCTTCATTTCGGCAATGACCGGGGCGAAGGCCTGCTGCATGCGCAGCATGGCGTGAATCTGCGCGGTTTCTTCGCGCACGCGGGCCGTCTCGCGCATGGCGGGCGCGATCAGCAGCAGCGCCATGCCCGCGATGGCCACAAGGGACAGCCCGGGGACGAGAAAGGGCGAGGTGCTTTTGGATGCTTGCATGGCTGTGCCCGTCACACCAGTTTGAGGGTGGCTATGAACTGCAATGATTCCGTGGCGGTGCCCGTTTCGGGGGTCTTTTTCTCCACCGTTACCGAAAGCACCATGGGCGAACGTTCCAGCCGGTACAGGAAGTCGGCCAACATGGCCTCTCGCTGGAGCATGTCGCCCGCTACCACCCCGGTGACCACGGCCATGGCCGTGGCCTGGGCGGCCGCGTCCGATTTGTCGGGCTTCTGCGCGCCCTTGCCCTTGGCGTCCCTTGCGCCGGGGGCGTGGGCGTCGTCCAACTGCGTCAGGCGCAGGCCGGAAAGCCGCACCCCCGAAGGCGTGACGGCGGCCAGTTCCGACAGCAGGGCCACGGATACCTGGCGGTTGCTCATGGACTGCACGGCCATGCGCAGGGCCTTGCCCTTGGTCGAGGCGGCCAGCAGTCTGGCCTTGTCGGTGGTTTCGCCATAGGCGGTCAGTTGCTGGCGCAGCCCGTCGCGTTCGTTACGGGCAGAAAGCAGGGCCGCACCCTGGACGCTGGCGAAGATGGCGGTGCACAGCACCATCACCATGCTGCCCACGGCCACGGCCAGGCGAAGGCGCTCGCGCTGGCGGGCCTGCTTGCGCTCGCGAAAGGTGTTGACGCAGTTCTGGGTGCGTTCGTCGTCGGACAGCGAAAGGCCGATGGCCCACTGGGCCTCGGCGCAGTCCGATGGCAGCTTGGCGATGTCCAGTTCGGCCCCGGGCGTGGCCGGGCCGCGCTGGCAGTTCAGCGCCGCGCACGGAATGCCCACCTGCCGCCCGAATTCGTCCACCAGCTGTTGCAGGCAGCCGCCGGGGGTGGAAAGGAACATGCGCGAAACGGCGGGGTAGCCGAGGGTGTTGGCGAAGTGGTCCATGGTGCGTTCGAACTGGCGCACCAGGCGTTCCACGGCAGGGGCGATGCTGGCGCCGATGTCCGGCGCGGGCTGGGCCACGGGGTGTGTCGGCGCGGCGGGCACCGGCATGGGCTGGCCCGTGCTGCCCTGCCCGGCAGGAGCGGGCAGGATGCAGGCGCTGTCGCGCAGCAGCAGGGCGCGGGCCTCGGCATCGGAAAGGGGGGCGGCGGTACCGGCGGAGGATTCCACCAGGGCGCGGGCCAGGCTGGCGAAGCCGGTCTTGACCATGCGGCTCAGCACCACCTGCGACGTGGAGTAGATGTCGATGCGGGTCGATTCCTCGTCGATGTGCAGCACCGCGAACTGTTCCGTTGCCGGGTCGAGCCAGCCGGTGGTGAACAGGTTGTGCGAGGCGATGACCCGCGTGGCCGCGCCAGCAAGGGCAAAGCCCGCCCGCTGCACGATGTTGCGCACCTCGCCAAGGGCGGCCCGCACGGCCAGCGTGGCGGTGACGGGAAGCTTGGGCACGCCCTTTTCGATGATCTCGCCGCCGATGGTGCAGTCGAACACCGATTGCCGCTCGTCGAACTCGCGTTCCTTGCGGGCGGTCCAGAAGGCCACGTCGTCGCGTTCCTTGGCCGAAACCTTGGGAATGCGGAAGTGCCAGTGTTCGGCGTGTTCGTCGGGCAGGGCGGCCCACACCTCAAGGTCGGGGACGGGTCCGCAGAAGTCCAGGATCTGCTGGCGCAGGAAGGAGGAAAAGGCGTCGTCGCCGGGCCGGATGCCAGTGGGAATGCGAATGGCCTGCACCCCCTGCAAGACCGGCAGGCCCGCGCGGCCATGGCGGCTTTCCGCCAGGTACAGGCAGCGGCCACGCCATTCCACGCCCAGCACGCGGCGTTCCTTCAGCGGGCGCAGCAGCGGTATGCTCCACCTGCTGGGACCGGGTTGCCCCGATGGGGCTGGTCCGGGCCGGAGAGCGGGGCGCGTTGCATCGCCCTTGCGGATGAGTTCGAGCAGTCGCCCGGTGGAAGACGCATTGGCGTGCAGACCCATTGAACCACCATCCCGATTACGGTTTCGCGGGGGGCGCGGGGCCACCCGTTGTTGTCGTGCCGTATCGCAAGGCCTGGGGCGTGCCGCATGGATGCCCGCCGCCGTGGCGGTGGAAGCGTTCCGCGAGACCATGCCCGGCCGCTCGCCATGACCAACCGGAACCCATAGGTACCGGCAGGTTATGACGGTGAGGTGTCCGTCCGGTTCTGCTCGTGTGGATGTGTGGAATGCGCCGGATCGAAAGGCCCCCCCTGCGGCCCGGCGTATCCCCCCCTCTAAGCGGCTCTGACCTTGCAGCAATGATTTGCTGCCGAGCGAGCGTGTTATAACTTTTCTAGAAAAAAGACCACTCGCCATCACCCGGCCCCCTGCAAACCCCGGTCGGTTTGCCATATGGCATTCCGGGGGGCGCGGCATGGGGGAAAGCTAACGGTATCGCCAGCATATTCGGCGGAAGGGAAAAGACAATCACCCTATACCGAAATCGCGGGTGATATTTGGGGTGATTTTTGAGGGGGGCGGCCTTGGCGCGGGCGCACCCCATGGCGAAACGTGTTGTGCGCGTTCCCATGATGGTGCCGCAGGGCGGGTGAGGTGGCCCGCCCATGCGCGCGATGCCCCGCACGCCGGTCGGGCGGGCGATGCCCCGCACGCCGGTCGGGCGGGCGGGGCGGTCAGGCAGTGGGCGGTTTGTCAGGTGGGTGGATGATCAGGTGGTCTGGCCGCGTGGTCTGGCGGTGGAGCGGGCCGGGCTGGCCGGGGTGCCGCGCGATGGGGCGGGCAGGGCAATCGGACGGTCTTGCGGTCAGGCGGTCGGGCGGGCCGGGTCGAACAGGGTGACCGCGTTGCGCAGTTCCTGCTGGTTGGCCACGCCGAGTTGCCGGTAAATATTGCGCACGTGCGTCTTCAGGGTGTTGTACGAAATGTTCAGCCTGTCGCAGATTTCCGGGCCACTGTGGCGGTCCGCCAGCAACAGGGTGACGGCCACCTGCTGCCGGGTAAGGCCCATGCGGCGCAGCGAATCGGCCAGGCAGGCGGCGGGCGGTGCCGAAGGATAGGTGCGCGGGGCCGCTTCGCCGAACAAGGTGGGGTGGAGTGACGGTGCGGGGGCCACGTCAGGGCTGTTTTTCGGAGCTGCCTGGGGGGCGGACGGGGCAGCGTCGGACGATGACGGCATGGCGGGGTAAGGCGCCGGAGTGATCGCGGCGGTGGAATCCGCAGGGTGCGCGTGGCGTAACACAAGTGGCGCATGTGGCGGGTGCGGCGTGTCCGATATGTCCTTCATGTCGGTGGTCCTCACGTCATGCAGGCTGAAGTTCGCGGGTACCGGCAGTTCCGCACCGTCGGCCCCCACCGGAGCGGGAGAGCGCCAGGCGCTGGTGGCTGCCCGTGGCGGCGGGGTTGCCTGGGCAGCCGGGGTGGTTGGGATGGCAGGCTCGGCACGCCCTGTCGAGGAGTCCTGACCAGGTGATGCGTCTTGTTCGAGGGATGCGTGCTGCCCGATTGCTGCGGCCATGGACGGGGTCGCACCGCCCGGCATGAGCGGCCTCGGTTCTGGTGCCTCGCCAGGTGCCGGGCACGGAGTCGTATCCGGCAACGGGTCAGGCGCCGGGGCTGCCGGGTCTGGTGGGTTTGGAGAACCGGGCAGATCGGACAGGTCGGCCAGGATGGTCCGCAAGGCGGCATCGTCGTCACATTCGGTGTCGTCCACCGCGCAGATCGGCTCGTCCGCGCCATCGTCGGGTACATGGCCGGGCAGCCGCCAGCCCATGTAGGTGGCCGGGTCGGGCCGTACCACCAGCATGATGGAAATGATGGCGCACACCGCCGCCAGCGAAAGCACCTGGATGTGGGCGATGTCCGGCGGCAGCAGCAGGCCAAGCACCAGGAATAGCAGGCTGCCCGCCCACTGCGAGCCGAACAGCAGCGCCCAGTACAGGGCCATGATGCGCGCGCGGTTGCGTCCGGCGTGCAGGCCCGCGCTGTGCAGCAGCGAGGAATACATGAATACGTCCAGCAGGGCGCTGCCCGAAAGCTGGATGAACATGGGCACGCGCGGCATGCGCTGGCCCAGCAGCATCAGCGTGGCAAAGCCCAGTCCCAGCAGTGGCAGCGCCAGCCGGAACAGGTGGCGGGGAGCCAGGGAAGGAACGATGCGCAGCAGGATGGCCGCGCACAGGGCCACCCCGCAGAACACCGCGCTGGAGGCCATGACCGTGGCGTCGCTTTCCGGGGGCAACTGGTCCAGCAACTGGTAGAACAGGCCGCAGGCCGCGCTGGCCAGGAACAGCGTCGCCAGCAGCGTGGCGGGCAGGGGGCGCAGGGGGGCGGGATCCCTTTCGTCGTCGGCCTTCGGCAGGGTGATGTTGCCGAGCAGCAACCGGGAAAGCATGGGCAGCCCCGCGCCAAGGGCCAGCCAGGTGGCCGCGCCGCCAAGGCCGGAAATGGACACGGCCAGTACCGATTCCGCCACAAAGGTGGCCACGGCGAAGCAGAGTGCGGCATCCAGGCCGGACAGGGCCGCCAGTCGCACGCCCCAGCCGTGGAAGAGCAGGACGGCACCCGCCACCGCCAGGGTGCCGGTAAGCACGTCAATGCCCGCGCCGTGTGGGCCGAGCCCCGGCACCAGCCCCAGCAGCGGAAGCAGCATGGCCGCCAGTGCTGCGTCGTGCACGCGCGAAAGACGCGTGGCGTGGGGCAGCAGCGCCACGCAGCGGGCACACGCCAGCATGGTGGCGATGGCCATGGGCATAACCCATTCGCCAGAGCTTTCCGGCAGGGTCAGTACCTGCGGAAGGTGCGCGCGCAGCAGGCCCGCCCGCATGAGATACCATACGCAGGCAATGGAAACACCCAGCCCCACGCCGCCGCGCAGCAGCAAGACGGCGGAGCGCAATGGCTGACGATCCGTTGGAAATGGCATGGCACTCCCCCCCAAAGGTTGCACCATCAAGAATGGAATATCGCTACTGCATGCATGATTTTATCGTTTGCGGCAACGAGGTTAGAGAAATTGTAACGACACGTAGGCGCGAATGGGGGGCGCATGGGGCAGGCATGGGGGCTGACTGGGGAAGGCGTGGGGGATGGCCGGGGATGATGGGGAGCCGACAGGCAGGACAGGCAGGACAGGCATGACAGGCATGACAGGCATGACAGGCAGGACAGGGAATGGCGCGGGGGCGCTGGGAGATGGAGCGGGAAAGCGGAAGGGACGGCGGACGGGGGCGGCCGGGGCTGAAAACGCAGAAAGGTCCCGGCGAATGCCGGGACCTTTACCGTCGTATGGTGCCGAAGGGGAGAGTCGAACTCCCACTCCCTTGCGGGAACTAGACCCTGAACCTAGCGTGTCTACCAATTCCACCACTTCGGCGCAGGAGGGTCTTCTAGCCAAACGCCGTGTAGTTGGCAAGCATTTTTTTCGAAAAGCTTGCGAAGCCCGGTGCCGGTGGTCTTGCACACGCCGGATGCCGTTGGTGGGCGCGGAAAAATACTTGCGTGGCTGGCGGGGGCTAAGGCAAAGGCTCATGCCTGCCGATAGCATCGGAGCGGACAGGTGACAGGAGACAGGGGCGCAGCGTCGTTCCGTCCACCGGGGGAAAGGAGACACGATGCCCAAGGCCAAGGGGGGCGGCACCACGCCGTCCCCGAATCGACAGGCGCACCGGGATCAGGTGCATGCCGATGCGGCAGCGCTCGCTGCGGACACGGGGTACCCCCTCGTGCTGGTGCTTGACGCGCGCCCTGCCGTGCGCAAGGCCCTGGCGTCCCAGGTGACCCTGCTGCTGCCGGGGGCGCGTGCGCATGCCGGACACCCAGGTGAGGCGCCCGACGCGCTCGCCATGTCTGTCATGTCCGGCGCGCCCGGCATGTCCGGCGCGCTCGCCATGCCCGTACCGTCCGGGCGTCTGGTTGTCCGGTTTGCCGGGGCGGACACCGCCGTGCTTCCCGGCTGGGAGGATGTCCCGGTGGCGGAGCTGCGGCCCCGCGCCGTGGACGGGGAATATGTTCCGGCGACCGCCCCGCATCGCAACGCCGCAACTGCTGCTTCTGCCGCCGCATCCGGATCTGCGGACCCGGCGGACCCGGCGGACCTTACGGACCTTACGGACCTTGCGGACCTCACGGACTTGGCGGACCTTGCGGACCTGGCAGACGTGGCGCTGGCGCTGGCCCGTTGCGGTCAGTTGCGCCGGGTGGCCGAGCCCGATGTGCCTTCCGGCCAGCGGCTTTCCGGGACGGCACTTGTTTCGGCCATGCCGAAGGTACTGCATCCGCTGCTGCCCGGCGTGTGGCGCACGGCAGAGGCGCTGATCGCTCAGGCGGGCGATGCGCTGCATGCGGAAGACATGGCGCTGCTGGCCCGCGTGGCGCACACCGTGCGCGGCATGGCGGCGAACTACGCCATGTCGGAATGGGCCGCCTGCGCGGCGGCGCTGGAATGTTCCGCCCGGTCCGCCGACGTTGCCGCCGCATCCGATGCCCTTGCGTGGCTGCGAGCGGCCCTGTCTGCCCTGTCTGCCTTGCCTGGCCTGTCAGGCCTGTCTGGTCCGTCAGGCGTGTCTGGCCTGTCTGGCGTATCAGGCGAGTCTGGCGGCGACACGGGGGGCTGACCGTCCCACCTCCCGCCATGCGATGGACGCGCGAACGCCGCCGCGCCGGGAATGGCCGTTCCGCAGCCTTCTTTTTGCCCGAACGCATCGACGGGCCGGACTCGCATCGGAGTCCGGCCCGTCGTTTGACTGCGGGGCAGGTAGTCTGGGCAGGAGCGGGGCAGGGGCGGGGCAGGGAAAAGCGGTCTTCGGCTAGGGGGTGACGGTCAGCCCATGCTCGATGGCGAAGCTGACCAGTTCCGCCGTGCTGTCGGCACCCAGCTTGCGCTTCAGGTTGGCCTTGTGCTTTTCCACGGTCTTGTGGCTGATGCACAGCTTGTCGGCGATCATTTTGTTGCCGTGGCCTTCGGCCACCAGCTTCAGGACCTGCTTTTCGCGGTCGCTCAGAAGGTCCAGCAGCGACCCGCTTTCGCGGCGGCCGTGGCGCAGAAAGTCCTCGATCAGCAGTTCGGAAATTTCGGGGCTGATGTACCGGCGCCCGGAAAGCACCGTTTCCATGGCCTGCACCAGGATGTCGCTGGAGACGTTTTTCAGCACGTAGCCGTCGGCCCCCGCGCTGAGGGTGCGGTAGATCAGGCTGTCCTTCTTGTGGGCGGTCAGCGCCAGCACCTTGGTGCGCTCGCAGCGCCGCTTGATTTCGCGGATGGCTTCCGTGCCGTCCATGAGCGGCAGCGTCAGGTCCATGAGCACTATATCCGGCATGTGCTTTTCAACGATTTTCAGGGCCTGGATGCCGTCCGGGGCCTCTCCCACGATGGTGAACGCGGGATATGCCCCGAGCAGGGCCTTCAGCCCTTCACGGACGATATCAAGGTCTTCGACGAGCACAACGGTTTTCGACATGTCGGCAGCCTTTGACTGTGGTGTGGCTGGTCTGAAAATAACACGGTACGTTATATGTGCCCCCGGTGGAATTGTAAACCTGCTTTCGTCGCAGTAGGGTTATTCCCCATTATAACGTAGGGTGGGAGCGCGCGATGGAGCGTGCACGGCAGTGCCACCGCAACGGGAATGGTGGTGACGCGGCGTGCCAGTACGCTGCTGTGCAGGCACATGCGGCGCAGGCTGTCTGCATGGTGTGCTTCGGGCCGATGCGGTGGCGTGATGGGCGCTTTGCGGGGTGTTTCGGCGCAGGCATGGCAGGGCATTCGCGCCCAGGGCGGTGCGCCATGGCGCGTAATGGCGCGTGTGCAGGGGGGCTGGGCGTGTCCGGGCCTGTGACGGGGGGGTGTCTGGCCAAAGCCGGGCGGTTCGGGAACCCTCCGTCATTTCGCGGGGGCATGCAGCCAGCAGCGCACGTCGTGCGAGCGCGCCGCGTCGTCACCGTTCGTCTGCGACGGCATGGCGAGCAGGGGCGGTTCCTGTTCGGCGCAGCGGGCGAAGGCGTGCGGGCAACGGTCGCGGAAGGTGCAGCCGGAGGGCAGCGCCCACAGCGGCGGCACCGTGCCCGGAATGGCCGAAAGCCGCTCGGCGCGCGGGCCGGAAACGGCCTGCGGCACCGAGCGCATCAACCCTTGGGCATAGGGGTGCAGCGGCCGGGCGAAAAAGTCGTCCACCGTCGCATGCTCCATGATCCGCCCGGCGTACATCACGGCCACATGGTCCGCGGTTTCCGCCACCACCCCCAGGTCGTGGGTGATCAGCAGCACGGATGCCCCCCGGTGGGCCGCAAGGTCGTGCATCAGGCGCAGTATCTGGCGCTGGATGGTCACGTCCAGTGCGGTGGTGGGTTCGTCGGCGATCAGCAGGCGCGGGTCGCAGGCCAGCGCCATGGCGATCATCACCCGCTGGCGCATGCCCCCGCTCATCTGGTGCGGAAAGTCGCGGGCACGCAGTTCCGGCGAGGGAATGCCCACCTGCCGCAACAGGTCCACGGCGCGGGCGGCGGCATCGGACCGGGAAAGGCCAAGGTGCAGCCGCAGCCCCTCGGCTATCTGCTCGCCCACCCGGAACACCGGGTTCAGCGAGGTCATGGGTTCCTGAAAGATCATCGAGATGCTGCGCCCGCGCACCCCGCGCATGTCCTGCTCCGGCAGGGCCAGCAGTTCCCGCCCTTCCAATTGCACCGACCCGGCGGCAATGCGCCCCGGCTCGGGCACCAGGCGCAGCAGGGCCAGCGCGGTCATGCTCTTGCCGCAGCCGGATTCGCCCACCAGGCACAGGGTGCGCCCCGGTTCTATGGAAAAGGATAGCCCCGCCACGGCGCGCAGGGGGGCGCCCGGTGCGCCCTCGGTGTCGGGCCGCCCCGGAAATTCCACGCTCAGGTCGCACACGTCCAGCAGGCGTTCCGCGCCGGTCGCCATCCGGGATGTTCTGGTGTCGTCGGTCATGTCTGGCCTGTAGCTGTTTCCGGGTGATGCCGCCAGCCCGGTGAAGGGGGAAAGGCTGGCGAAGGGCTATCCGTTGGCCGCCTCGCGCGCAAGGGCCAGCAGGGCCCGGTATACCGGCACCAGGCTGGCGACCAGCAGGTGTTCGCGGTCGGTATGCTGGCTGGTTTCACCTTCCGCGCCCCAGACCACCCCGGCCATGGAAAGATCGGTCAGGAACCGGGCGTCGCTGGCCCCGTGGGCGCAGCCGGTGGCCGTGCCGGGGGCGTGGCGCAACAGCCTGCCCAGCCACGGGGTGTCGCCGGTGACGAACAGTGGCTCCATGCGGCTCACGGACAGGTCCCCCCGCACGGCGGCGCGCATGTCGGCCACCAACTGGTGGGGATCGTCGTTCTCCGTGTAGCGCACGTCCAGATGGGCCACGGCTTCGCCGGGCACCTGGTTCACCGCCGTGCCCGCATGCAGCAGGCCCAGGTTCAGGGTGCGGTGCCAGTGGTCGTCAGCTTGCCGAGGGAGGGCGGGGTGCGTCGGTGTGCCGGTTTTCGCCCTGTCCGGCATATTCGGCATATCCGCCAGATCGGCCCCGTCCGCCATATCCGGCAGCCCGGCCAGACCTGGGTACAGGCCGGGGAAAAGGGGCTTCAGTGCCTCGTAGTCGCGCACCAGCGCGTCCACGGCGTTCTCGCCCAGCCAGGGCCGGGCGCCGTGGGCGCTTTTGCCCCGCGCCGTGAGTACAAGGTCGATGACGCCCTTTTCCTTGATGATGACCGAGCCCGGCGCGCCGCCGTCCAGCGCCACGCAGAAGTCGGCGCGGATGTGCGGCAGCACGCGGAAGGCGCCGTTGCGGCCGCCGGTTTCCTCGTCGCCGGTGATTACCAGCACCAGGGGCAGGGCCTGCGGCCCCAGGCCGCGCGCGGCAAGTTCGCGCAGGCAGCGGCGGCACAGCACCAGGGCCAGGGCCACGGCGTACTTGTCGTCGATGGCGCCGCGTCCGTGCAGCACGCCGGTGGCCGCGTCAAGGCGGGGAGTGAACATGTCGTCCGCGCCGTCCACCACGTCGAAATGCACCAGCAGGGCCAGCGGCGCGGCGTGGCTGGGGTTGCCCGCCAGCAGCGAGGGTACGCCCTCGTGCTCCATGCGGGTGCAGGGAATGCCGTTGTCGGCCAGCCAGGCGGCGATGACATCCGCGCAGCGGGTTACCTCCGCCGGGCGCGATGCCGTGGAGCGGATGGCCATGAGCCGGGCTGTCAGCGCCACCATGTCGGCGATGTCCGAGGTGGTGACTTCGTCCAGTCCCGTTGGCAGGCAGGCGCGGGTCTGTTCCGCGAAACGGGCGAAGGTGTCCGTGAGCCCGGTGCCCGAAGGGCCGTCTGGCGTGTCGGGCGCGTTTGGTGTGTCGGGCGCGGCGGCATCGGCATATATGGAATGGGACATTGCGGCAAAGGCTCCTGCGAAGGCTGTGGTTGATGCGTCCGCCCCGCACCCGTTGCCCGCACGGGGCCGGGCTGTCGGGGGGCGGCGACGGAGCGAAAGGCTACCGCAGCGGGCCGGGCACGTCCAGTTCCCGGGCACATCTCCGGTCTCGCCCCAGACCTAGCCCCGTCCCGGCCAATCCCGATCAATCCCGGCCATGTCCCGGCAGGAACGGCAGGCGGGCGGGCGCTGGCTGCGTCCACGGGCTGTGTCCCACGGAGCGGTCATGAGTGGCTGCTTGCCGCGCTGGGGGTGACGGTTTTTGTCGAGAAGGAACTTGACAATCATTTTCATGAGGTGCAGAACCAAGGCGTCGGGCGTGTACGCCCGGCCCCGTACCCGTTGCCCGCGCCTCGCGCGGCATCGGCGGTGCGGGCAGAAGGTCGTTGCCGACCGGGCCAAGGAGATGCGTATGCCTTGTTGCAAGTTGAGTGATGTCCCCGCCGGATGCCGGGTTCGGGTGCGTCGTCTCTGCGAGAATCAGGGCGAGCGGGGAAGGCTGTGCGCGCTGGGCATAACGCCCGGTACGGAGTTGGAAGTCTGCTCGCAAGGGGGCGCATGCTGCGTCCGGGTGCGCGATGCCTCCTTGGTGCTGGGCGACACCCTGGCCTGTGATGTCTACTGCGAACCGGTGCATTCCGGCCAGTTGCTTCGGGACTGATGGAGCTGGCGGGATTGGCGGAATTGGCGGGATTGTCCGCCGGTTTCGGTCCCTTGTTTTCCGGTGCGGCTTCAGAGCCCGGGCGGGCGCGTGAGGGCCGAAGGGTTCCGCGCAAGGCGTGCCGACCGGTACCGCAGCCCGGATGCGGGCATCAGAAAAGGAGAACACAATGAGTTGGGACACCCTGGTGGTCGCCGCCATCGTACTGGCGGCGGCGGTTTATGTCGCCCGGCGGTACCTGTTCCGCAAGTCGGGCGGGTGCGGATGCGGCTGCTCCGGTTCGTCCGGTGCGTCGGGCTGCTGCGGCGGCGGGGGCCACATCGCCTCCAAGCCGGGAGCATCCTGCGGTTGCGGCAAGTAGCACTGCGACAAGCTGGTGATGGCCGGCCCGAGGGCCGTGCCTTTTTTTAACACCGATTGATGAGAAAGATTTTCAATTTCGCGGGCGCAGCCAGCCCGCGCACAGCGAGGAGGAGACACGAAGATGGGCAAAACCATTCCCCTGCGGCAACTGGCCGTGGGCCAGCGGGCGCGCATCACCACGGTGGGTGCGCACGGTGAACTTGGGCGGCGTATCCGCGACATGGGGCTGATCCCCGGTGCGGAAATAGAAGTCGTGGGGCGCGCGCCCCTGATGGATCCGGTGGCCTTGCGCCTGAAGGGGTTCACCCTCTCGTTGCGCAACAACGAGGCCGATTTCATCGCCGTCGAGATCGACGCCAAGCCCCGTCCGCAGGAGTAGCCATGTCTGCCAACGTCATCGTCGCCCTTGCGGGCAACCCCAACTCCGGCAAGACCACCGCGTTCAACGAGTATACCGGCTCGCGCCAGCACGTGGGCAACTACCCCGGCATCACGGTGGAAAAGAAGGAAGGCATCGCCCGTGTGGACGGCCGCGAAGTGCGCGTGGTGGACCTGCCCGGCACCTATTCGCTCACCGCCTACACCCAGGAAGAAGTGGTGGCCCGCCGCGTGCTGGTGGAAGACCGCCCCGACGTGGTCATCGACGTCATCAACTCGGGTGCGCTGGAGCGCAACCTGTACCTGGCCGTGCAGCTCATGGAACTGGGCATTCCCGTTGCGCTCGGCCTGAACATGATCGACGAGGCCCGCAAGCAGGGCCTGCGCATCGACGCCGCCCGCCTGTCGCAACTGCTGGACCTGCCCGTGGTGGAAACCGTGGCCCGCACCGGCGAAGGGCTGAAGGATCTGATGTCCGCCGCCGTAGCCCATGGCGACGCCAAGCGCGGCACCCCCTGGAAGCCGCTGGAAATCTCCTACGGTCCCGACCTCGACCCGGTGCTGGCCCGCATGGTCGAGCGCATCGAGGCCGCCCGGTTCCTTACCGACAAGTACCCGTCCCGCTGGGTGGCCCTGAAGTACCTGGAAAGCGACGATGACATCCGCGCCCTGGGCCGCGCCGCCGGTCCGCTGGCGGCGGAGTTGGAAGCCATGGCCGCAGAGGTGTCCCGCCATTTGGAAGCCACCCTGAACAGCTACCCCGAAGCCGTCATCGCCGACTACCGCTACGGCTACATTTCCGGCGTGCTGCGCCAGGGCGTGCTGACCCGCCACGACGAGCTTTCGCAGCGCCTTGCCGCCTCCGACCGCATGGACCGAGTGCTCACCCACCGCCTGCTCGGCCCGGTGATCATGCTGGCCGTGCTGTACGGCATCTACGAAATCACCTTCGCCATCGGCGAATACCCCATGGGCTGGGTGGAAGCCTTCTTCGGCTGGATGAACGAGACGGCATCCGCCGCGCTGCCCGAAGGCCTGCTGAAGTCGCTGGTGGTTTCCGGCATCATCGACGGCGTGGGCGGGGTCATGGGCTTCGTGCCGCTGATCATGCTCATGTTCATGATGATCGCCTTCCTTGAAGACTCCGGCTACATGGCCCGCGTGGCCTACATGCTGGACCGGGTGTTCCGCCTGTTCGGCCTGCACGGCTGCTCGGTGATGCCGTTCATCGTGTCCGGCGGCATCGCGGGCGGCTGCGCCGTGCCCGGCGTCATGGCCGCGCGCACCCTGCGCAGCCCGCGCGAGCGGCTGGCCACCATCCTTACCGCACCGTTCATGACCTGCGGCGCCAAGCTGCCGGTGTTCATCCTGTTCGTGGGCGTGTTCTTCGCCGAGCAGGAGGCACAGGCCATGTTCGCCCTTACCATGCTGGGCTGGGCCATGGCGCTCATCGTCTCGCGCATCCTGCGCTCCACGGTGATCAAGGGCGAATCCACGCCCTTCGTCATGGAACTGCCCCCCTACCGCCTGCCCACCCTGCGCGGCATCCTCATCCACACCTGGGAACGCACCTGGCAGTACATCAAGAAGGCCGGTACCGTCATTCTGGCCATCTCCATCCTGCTGTGGGCGGCCATGACCTTCCCGCAACTGCCGGAAGACCGTACCGCCGCGTTCGAGGAACAACGCGCCGCCATTACCGCCCAGAAGGAAGCGGCCGAAGCCGCCGGTGAAAAGGCCGCCGAGGCGGAAACCGCCGATGCCGACAAGAATGCCTCTGGCGAGGCCGTGGCAGAGGCGCCCGCCGCCGCTGGCGACGAAGCCGGTGAAGCCGCCGCCGAAGGCGAGGAAGAGGATCCGTTCGAGGCCCAGCTTGCCGCCATCGACGCCGAGGAAGCAGCCGCCGGTCTGGAATACTCCATTGCGGGCCGCATGGGCATTGCCCTGGAATCGGTGACCAAGGTCGCCGGGTTCGACTGGCGTACCAACATCGCTCTGGTGGGCGGCTTCGCGGCCAAGGAAGTCATCGTCTCCACCCTCGGCACGGCCTATTCGCTGGGCGAGGTGGACGCCGAGGACGCCTCGTCGCTGGCCGAACAGATCAAGGCCGACCCGCACTGGACCCCCGCAGTGGCCGCCGCGCTGATGGTCTTCGTGCTGCTGTACGCCCCCTGCTTCGTCACCGTGGTGGCCATCAAGCAGGAATCGGGCTCGTGGGGCTGGGCCATCTTCAGCACGGTGTTCAGCACTGTTCTGGCCTTCGGCCTCGCTGTGGTCGTCTACCAGATCGGCACCGCCATGCTGGCGGGGGGCTAACCCCGCCGGGCAGGGCCCGTGCGTCATCAGCACAATATGCGCAACCACAACGGGGCGCCCTTCGGGGCGCCCCGTCCGCGTTTGGGGCGTATTCCCCGCATACCCGCATCCCTGGCGCTTTCCGGTCTCCCCTCGGGCGCGCTACCCATTACCATGCATCGCCCCCGTTCGCTTGCGCGCGGGGTACGTGCCGTTTACATTGGTTCGTGGCGCCGCCATGCACGGCGTGCCGGGGGGCATGCCGCACATTGACACCGCGTGCCGCACATGCGGGACGGGGCGTGGCGCAGGAGGATTCGCGGGGGCAGATCGACAAGCCATTCGAGGGGGGAATGACGTCATGCGGCGCGGCCGTACCATCAAGGCGCAACTCAGGCTCTATTCACTGTTGCTCATCCTGCTGCCGTTGGCCCTGTCGCTGGCGGCGTTCTACGGCGTATTGCGTACGGATGGGCTGCGCAGGGCCCAATGCGAGATGCAGGCGGAACTGCGCCACCATCGCTTCGACGTGGAACGCTGGCTGGGCTACCGACTGGCCGACGTGGTGCACGTGTCGCGGACCGACGCGGTGCGTACCGTGGACCTGTCTGCCATGAAGCGGGATTTCCATGCCTTTCTCGACGCGCATGGCGATTTCCGCTCTCTGGTCTATGTGGATGCCGAAGGGCGCACCGCAGTGGACATGGACGCGCCTGTCGGCGTGGACCTTTCCGACCGCGAATATTTCCTGCGGGCGCGGCAGGGGCAGCCGTTCATCTCGCGGGTGCTGGTGGGGCGCACCTCGGGGAAGGCCATCGTGATCTTTTCGTCACCGGTGCTGAACCCGCAGGGCGAATTCGCGGGGCTCATCTTCGGCGTGGTGCGCATCGATGCGCTGCTCGACATGGTCAGCAGCCTGCGGCGCACCCCGGTGGATCCGTCCTTTCTGGTCGACGCGGCCACCAGCGTACCCCTGCTGGCCCCGGACGACGCACAGCCCATCCCGGTACCCGCACTCGATGTGCCCATCGACGGCCCGGCCATCTACCGCAACCGCGACGGTGCCGAGGTGCTGGGGGCGGGGCTGCCGCTCAAGAACGGCGAATGGCTGCTGGTGCAGGAACGCGCCGTGTCCGACGTGCTGGGCGACATGCATCGGTTGCTGCTGCTCCTGCTGGCGGTGTCGGGGCTGACCATTGCCGCGCTCACCCCCTTTCTGCTGCGTCTCGCCCGGCGCGTCACCAACCCCATCGAACGCATTTCGGCCCTGTCCGAACGGATCATGGCCGGTGAATACGGCACTTGCTGTCCCGGCCCCGACGTCGCGGACATGCCCCCGGAGCTGGAGCGTTTGTCCCGCAATTACCATCGCATGGCCGAGCGCATCGGCGCCCACGTGGGTGAGCTTGAGCGCCTGTCCGGTACCGACGACCTGACCGGATTGGCCAACCGCCGCCTGCTGGCGGACACGGGGGCGCGCATCGTCAGCATCTGCCGCCGGGCCGGGCAGCCGTGCGCCTGCCTGATGCTGGACCTGGACCACTTCAAGCATATCAACGACGTGCACGGGCACGCCACCGGAGACGAGGTCCTGCGCAGGCTGGCCGCCGCCATCATGGCCACGGTGCGCTCGTCCGACTTCGCGGTGCGCATGGGTGGCGAGGAATTCGCCATCATCGCCCCCAATACCGACGCCCCCCACGCCATGGCCCTGGCGGAGCGCCTGCGCCGCAACGCGGAACGCATCGAACTGCATCAGGCGGGGCTGCTCGTGCCCGTGACCATCAGCGTGGGGGTGGCGGGCATGACCGCCACGCCGCGCTACGGTGCCGGACCGCTGGAAGACCTGCTGGCCAGGGCCGACCATGCGCTGTACCGGGCCAAGCAGGCGGGGCGCAACCGGGTGGTGCTGTGGGATGATGCCGACCACGCCGTGGGGGAGGCTTCGGCCGCCTCCGATGGTGGGGAGATGCCGCAAAAGGGCGCACGACTGCTTGGGCCGCTGGGCGGTTCCTGATGTCGTCGGGGTGAGGTTGGCCGGTTGGCCGGGGCGTGCTGCGGGCGCATCGGCGTGTGAAGCCCGGTGCATGGCCGCGCCGCCTGTTGCATGCCGCGTGCGTGAACCACGAAAACGGCGCCTCCCGTCAGGAAGGCGCCGTTGTCATGTCTGTCGCTGGCCACTGCCCGCCGCGCTGTCCGCAGCCCTGTCCGGCGTGCTGCCGGGCGTGTCGGAGGGCGGGCGCGTGCGGTGCCGCGTGGCGATGGACTAGCAGATTTCGATCAGTTCGATGTCGAAGGTCAGGTCTTCGCCGGCCAGGGGGTGGTTGGCGTCGAGGGTGACGTGCTCTTCGGTGACGTCGGTGACGGTGACGTCAAGCTCGCCGTCGTCGGTCATGAGTTGCAGCATCAGGCCCACTTCGGGTTCGATGTGCGGGGGCACCTGATCGCGGGGCACGGTGATGATCATTTCTTCCACGTGCTCGCCGTAGGCTTCGGTGGCGGGAATGGTGATCTTCACCGACTGGCCCTTGCCAAGGCCCAGCACGGCCTTTTCGAAGCCGGGAATCAGCATGCCTTCACCCAGGGTGAATTCCAGGGGTTCGCGGTCGCGCGAGGAATCGAATTCGGTGCCGTCGTCCAGCGTGCCAGTGTAGTGAACGCGGACGGTATCGCCGTTTTTGAGTGCCATTTTTGGGCTCCTTGGGGGAGAATCTGGGATGATATCCGCAAGCCGGAATGAAGGGGGCAACAAGGGCCCCGGCGGCCGGGCGGACCCGTGGACCATCGCCCGACCCGTACGGAAAGTCAAAGATTATTCCCGGCGCGGGGATGCAGGGCGACCGTGCGGCCCGTGTGGCTCGTGCGCCCCGTGCGGTCCGTTCGTGACGTCACGCGCGGCAGATGGTGTCGCCGCGCCGGATCGCGGGTTACGTCTCGGCCTGTGGTGCATCCCACCCGGCGCACAGCCGCACGGCGGCCCGGCACAGCACCTCGGCCCCCACGGGCAGGCACGATTCGTCCGGGGCAAAGCACGGGTTGTGCACCGGGGCCACGCCCGGCCCGCCGCAGCCCACGAAAAAGAAGCACCCCGGCACCCGTTGCAGGAACATGGAAAAATCCTCGCCGCCCATGGTGGGCACCGGCTCCATCACGCGGTCCGCGCCCACGGCGTCCAGCGCGGCCCGGCGCACCAGGGCCGCCGCGCGCGGGTCGTTGATCACCGCCGGGTGGCACCACTGAAAGTCCAGCCGGTGCGTGGCGCCCATGGCCGCGCACACCCCGCCCGCCACCTGGTTGATGCGCTGTTCCCACAGGTTGCGCACCTCGGGCGCGAAGGCTCGCACCGTGCCCGCCATGCGCGCCTCGCCGGGGATGACGTTGTACGCGGTGCCCGCGTGCAGTTCGCCTATGGTCAGGATGACCGGCTCCAGCGGGCTGGTCATGCGGCTGACCACTCGTTGCAGCCCGCCCACCACCTGGGTGGCCGTTTCCAGCGCGTCCACGCACAGGTGCGGGTTGGCGGCGTGGCCGCCCTTGCCCAGCACGGTCAGTTCGAAGCGGTCCATGGCGGCCATGAGTGGGCCGGGCTTTACGCCCACGAAACCGGCGGGAATCTCCGGCCAGACGTGTGCGCCGAGGCACACGTCCACCCTGGGGTCGTCCAGCACGCCCGCCTCGATCATGGGCGCGGCGCCGCCGGGGCCTTCCTCCGCCGGCTGGAACAGGAACAGGATGCGTCCGCGCAGGGCGCCGGAATCTTCCGCCGCCAGGGCGGCGAGTACCCGCGCTGCGCCCAGCAGCATGGCCATGTGCATGTCGTGCCCGCAGGCGTGCATGCAGCCGGGATGCTCGGAGGCGTAGGGGAGCCCCGTGGCCTCGGTGATGGGCAGGGCGTCCATGTCGGCGCGCAGCATCACCGTGGGGCCGGGGCGACCGGAATCGAGCAGGGCGGTAACCCCGGTGCCCGCGATGCCCGTCCGCACCGGCAGGCCCAGCGTGGTCAGTTCTTCGGCCACCAGCGCGGCGGTGCGCACCTCGTTGAAGCCGGTTTCGGGGATGCGGTGCAGGCGGCGGCGCAGGTCGACGATGCGCGGTGCGGCCGCGCGGACGCGGTCGGAAAGGGATTCCATGGGTTCTCCTGCCTTGTCCCGGCCTGTCTGCGGCGGGTCGCGGCGATGTACGTGCGATGGGCGCGGCACGGCGCGGCATGGGATCATCGGCTTGCCGGACCGCTGGGGCTTTGGCCGTGGCGGTGCGGGGTGCGAAAGGCCGGATTCCGTGCTTCGGGCGTTGACAAAACATTGGCGTGGCGATAGTAGTACCAATCAGTACCACGCATGAGTTGTTCCCCGCCGCGCATGGGACCCGGTGGTGCCTTGGCCAGCAACTGGCCACGGCGTTCGGAGCGAGGCGGAGGAACTTGGGCGAAGGAACCGGTACGGATGCCTGTCCGGCACCGTGGGCAGTGTAGCGCAAGGCGGCGTTGTCGTCAGCCCCGCCCCTGCCATCCGGATGCCCGGCCCGCGACCGTCCGGTTTGCGGCCATCCGGCCCTCATGCACCGGTACCCCGCCTGTCCGGCGGGCTTTTGGAAGGACGCACATGGAACTCATTCAGGCATTGCGCAAGTTCGGCTTCACCCAGCAGGAATCGTTGATGTACCTTACCCTGCTGCGGCACGGCAGCCAGAGCCCGCAAAATCCCCACAATCCCATGACCGGGTACGAGGCGGCCAAGGCTGCGGGAATTTCGCGCTCCAACGCCTACGCGGCGCTGTCGAGCCTGGTGGAAAAGGGCGGGGCCGTGGTGGCCAGCGGCGACACCAGCCGCTACATGGCCCTCCCGCGAGAGGAACTTTTGCTGAACCTGCGTCGCGACGCCGAGGGCACGCTGGCCTTCCTGGAAGCCAACCTGCCGGACAGCGAACCGGACGAGACGCCCTATCTGACCGTGGCGGGCCTGCGCAACACCGAGGACAAGATCCGCAACATGCTCCATCTGGCGCGGCTGCGGGTGTACGCATCCATGCACGCGGACAACGTGGCGCTGTTCCGGCGCGAGTTTGACGACTGCGTGGCGCGCGGCCTGAAGGTGGTGCTGCTGTCGGGCGCAGATCCGGGCATTGCCGGGGCCACGTTCCTGAAGAACCAGGCGGGCACCGGGCACGTGAAGCTCATCGCCGACACCAGCGAGGTCATCGCGGGCCTGCTGGAACCGGGCGTGAGCGGACGCTGTCTGTATTCGCGCAACGAGCACCTCGTGTACCTGATGCGCGAGGCCATACTTCACGAAATGGAACTGATCCGCATCCGCGCCGCCATGCCGGGCGCCGGGGCCGGGTCCGTTTCGGACGACTGACGCACCACCGGGCAGGGCGCACGACGCGGCCCGCGCACCGGAAACATGACGGAGACCTTCATGCCCAATGTTCGTTCCACGTACACCGATGCGGTCGGCTTCTTTGGCCGGACCACGCCCGAAGAACTGGTGGCCGCCTACGGCAGCCCCCTGTACGTCTACAGCGAGGCCCTGCTGCGCGCGCGCTGCCGCGAGATGAAGGCCCTGTCGGCGCACCCCGGCTTTTTCGTGAACTATTCGGCCAAGGCCAACACCAACCTTTCCCTGCTGCGCATCGTGCGCGAGGAAGGGCTGGTGGTGGACGCCATGTCGCCCGGCGAAATCCACGTCAACAAGGCCGCCGGGTTCGCCCCGGACCAGATATTGTACGTGTGCAACAACGTGTCCGAGGCGGAACTGGCCAGCGCCGTGTCGCACGGGCTTCTGGTGAGCGTGGATTCGCTGTCGCAGCTCGATACCCTGGGCAGGGTGAACCGGGGCGGCAAGGTGATGGTGCGCTTCAACCCCGGCATCGGCGCAGGGCACCACCAGAAGGTGGTCACGGCGGGCAAGGCCACCAAGTTCGGCGTGGATCCCTCCGACGCCTCGCTGGCCGAGTTGCGGGCCATCCTGGCCAAGCACGAGATGACCCTGACGGGCATCAACCAGCACATCGGTTCGCTGTTCCTGGAGCCGGAAGGGTACGTGGCGGCGGCGGAATTCCTGCTGTCCGTGGCCGGGAAGTTCGACACCGTGGAGGTCATCGACTTCGGCGGCGGCTTCGGCATTCCCTACCGCAAGTACGAGGACCAGCCCCGCCTTGACCTGGCCGCCACGGCGGACCGCCTGCACGCGCTCATTTCCGGCTGGTCGGAACGCACCGGTTACAAGGGCCGCTTCTACATCGAGCCGGGCCGCTACGTGGTGGCCGAATGCGGCCTGCTGCTGGGCACCGTGCACGCCACCAAGAACAACGGCCCCACCCGCTACGTGGGCACCGACCTTGGCTTCAACGTGCTGGCCCGCCCGGTGATGTACGACGCGCACCACGACATCGAGGTGTACCGCAAGGGCGGCGCGCCCGACGCGGCCCTGCATCCCCAGACCGTGGTGGGCAACATCTGCGAGAGCGGGGACATCATGGCCAAGGAACGCCTGCTGCCCGCCGTGCAGGAGGGCGACATCCTGGGCGTGCTGGACGCCGGGGCCTACGGCTACGCCATGAGTTCCACGTACAACCAGCGGCTGCGCCCTGCCGAGGTGCTCATCGGCCTTGATGGGGAACCCCGGCTGATTCGCCGTCGGGAGGAGCTTTCCGATTTGATGGCCCTTTTTCCTGATGCGTAACCCGGATGGCCTTTTCGCCCGTTGGCTGCGTCAAACTTCACCTGCCATATCGGTCGAATACGAGAAGAGTATACTCCCTCATGGCAGGCTCGTTTTTCTTGCCAACGAACGAAAATTCTCATCCGGCCTTTCACCCCAGTAGGGTGTGCAAGGAAATGTAGCAGAGGGGAGTTAGCTAATTACCACCCCGTCCGATCTGTCTGGCACGTCGAGCATGCGCCGCAAGGGCGCGTAGGCGGCGTCGGGCGGGTGCAGCAGATTTTCGATGGGCGGCACCACGCCGCTCACCGGAAAACCGGACAGCATGGCTACCGCCTCCATGTTGTCGCGGACAAGGTCCGGGGATGCGGAACGTTCCTTGGTGTGAACGAAAACGATCCCTGCCGGTTCCATCCCTCTCCGGACCAGCGCCTCCACCGAGAGGAGCGTGTGGTTCACGGTGCCCAGCCCCGCCCGCGCCACCAGCACGGGACGGGCGTCGGCGGCCCGGATGCAGTCTATGCACAGGGCCTCCGGCGTGAACGGCACCATCAGGCCGCCCGCTCCTTCAAGGACCAGAGAGGCGTGCTTACCGCGCAGACATGCCAGACTGCGCACCAGGTCTTCCGTCTCCACGCCGCGCATTTCGTCCCGCGCGGCGTGGAGCGGAGCCTTAGGCGCCGCAAAGCACCATCCCACCGCTTCCGCCGGGTCGCGCCCGGCCAGTTCCGGAACGTGCCGGTACACGAAGGCCGCGTCGCTGTCCGTGTCGTACGGGCTCGTGCACCCGGTCTGCATGGGCTTGGCGTAGAAGGGCTGCTCCCCCCGCGCGAACAGTTCGCGCAGCAGCAGCATCGACACCACCGTCTTGCCCACGCCCGTGTCCGTGCCCACCACGAACAGGGCGCGGGATGGGGTTGCGTGCGTGGTGTTCATGATGGCTCTCCATGGGGGCTGGCTGGGGCCTCCGCCGGTTCTTCTTCCCTTTCCTGTTTCCACGCCCTGGCCAGCAGGTCCACGCAGCGGGCCACGTCGTCCACCCGGTGCAGGGCGGTAAGCCCCAGCCGCAGGATGGCCGCGCCGCGCCCCACGGTGGGATGGCGCGCGGCCAGGGCGAGCACGCCGGGGCCGCCGTCCGTGGGGGCGCGCAATCTTGCGGCAAGGCGGGTGCAGCGGTCCTCGTCGCCCACGTCCACGCAGACCACGTGAGCCCCTTCGCGTACGGGCAGCCCTTCGGCGCGCAGGCCCGCGCGCAGGGCAGCGCCCAGCGCGGCGAGGTGGTGGCGGCGACCGTCCAGCCGGGGCAGCAGGTCCAGCAGGGCCAGGCAACAGGCGGCGTGCGCTTCCGGCAGGGCGGTGGAGTGGATCAGCGGCGAGGCCAGGTTTTCCAGTGCGCTTCGGGTGCCGCGCGGCAGCAGCAGGAACGCCCCGAACAGCCCCAGCGCCTTGCCCAGCGTGCCCACGGCGGCGTCGGCAACGCCGTGCGCCCGCCCGCGCCCGCCCGTGCCAAGGGCGCCGAAGGCGTGGGCCTCGTCCACGATGACGAAGGCCCCGTGCTCGCGGGCCACCGCGCCCAAGCGGGTCATCTCCGGCAGGGTGCCGTCCATGCTGTACAGCGATTCGGCAAGGATGACAGGCTGTGTTGCGTCGTTGCCGCCGCTGTTGTTGTCGCTGCTGTCCCGCCACGCGGCCAGACGGCGCGACAGGTCGTCCATGTCCGCATGGCGGTGCGTATGCAGGCGCGCTCCGGTGGGGGGCAGGGCATGGGCCATGCTGGCATGCACCCGGCGGTCCAGGAACACGGCGTCGCCGTGCCCCAGCAGCCCCCACAGCAGGGCCAGATTGGCCTGATACCCGCTGGGCAGGAACAGGCATTCGGCATAGCCGAAGTAGTCTGCCCATGCGGCTTCGGCCTTTGCCGCCAGTGCGGTGTGCCCGGCAGCCAGGCGCGAGGCCGTGCCCGACGGCGCATGCCGCGCGAAGCAGTCGGCCACCGTGGCCCGCCATTCTTCGTGGGCGGCAAGGCCCAGATAATCGTTGCCCGAGAACTGGAGCAGCGGACGGCCCTGCATGTGCACCAGCGCCGGAGAGGGGGATTGCCCGGCGCCGATGCGGGGAATGGAATCGGGAGTGGATGCGAGCACGGGGCCGGGCAGTCCGTCGAGCAGCGGTGCGTTGCGGCCAAGACCGGCGGCGTGCAGTTCTTCCACCCGCAGGGCCAGACGCGCGGCCAGCAGGCCGGGCGGGGCCGGAGGGGAGGGCATGCCGGGCGCTGTGCCGGGCGCTGTGCCGAGCTCTGTGGGGGGCGATGCGCCGGGCAGGAGGGTCCCGGTCAGGCGGTTCTGGTCAGCCATGCGAAGATCTCTTGATAGCGGGCGGTGAGCGTGCCGCCGTTGAAGCGGGTGTCATAGGCCGTGCGGCCTATGGTCAGGATGGCGGTCATGCACGGGGACGCAGGCGCGGGCTCCGCGCCGGAAGGGGGCGGCAGGGGCGCCATGGTGGTCGCATACGTGGCCGCGCGGTCACTTGCAGCCAGCAGGTAGGCACGAATGCGCAGGGTGCCGGGCAGTGCCGCGTCAGGTGGCCAGATGCATTCCTCCACCGTCAGCAAAAAGGCGTGCAGGGCAAAGCCGGATGCCCAGCGGGCGTGCAGCGCGGCCAGTTGGGCCATGGCCTCCAGCCCCTGCCACGGGGGGGCATGGCTGAAGGCGCGGCGGGCCGTGGCCCCCGTCGCATCACAGACATCCAGCCGGTCCAGCAGCAGGAAGCGGGGCGGCGCGGACAGGGGTAGCGCATCGTGGGGGCGGTTCACAGCCGCACCACCAGGGCGGCGTTCTGTCCGCCGAAGCCGAAATTGAGCAGCAGGCCGACGGAGCCATTGCCGGAAGCGGGCAGGGGGCGCGGTTGACGCACCGGGCGCACAAAGTCCAGCCGCGCGCTTTCCGGCGTGGTCAGGTTGCGTACCGGCGGCAGAAAGCCGTCCGCCGCGCAGGCCAGCAGGACGGCCAGTTCCACCGCGCCGCAGGCCGAGGCGCAGTGCCCGGTCCACGACTTCACGGCGGTGACGGCAGGGGCGTGGCCAGCGTCTGCGAACACCCGTTCCAGCAGGCGGATTTCCGCCGCGTCGTTGAGGGCGGTGCCGGTGCCGTGCGCCGCCACCCAGTGCACGTCGCCGGGCGTCAGGCCCGCCTCGGCCAGCGCGCCGCGCACGGCGGCTTCGGCCCGGCGGGCGTCGGGTTCCGGCGCGGTCAGGGCATGGCCGTCCAGTGTGGCCCCCATGCCCAGCACTTCGGCCAGCGGCATGGCCCCGCGCGCCAGTGCCGCCTCCAGCGGTTCCAGCACGAAGGCCGCGCCTCCCTCGCCGGGCACGAAGCCGCGCCGGGCGGTATCGAAGGGACGGCATGCCCTGTGCGGGGCGACACCATCGGTGGGGTCCAGGTCGCGCTGGATGGCCCCGGCGCGGGCGTAGCCCAGCAGTCCCCCTTCCGACAGGCGCGAATCGCCGCCCACGGCCAGCGCCGCCGGGGCAAGACCCCAGCGCACCCGCCGGGCGGCTTCGCCCACCGCCTGCAACGAGGCGGCGCAGGCCGTACCCAGCACCAGTCCCTCGCCCCGGACGCCGCAGCGCATGGCCACGGCGGAGGCGGCGGTGTTGGGCAGCCAGCGCAGCATCCACAATGCGTCCAGGCCGGGGTGTTCCAGACCGGGCGGGGTGTCGTGCAGCAGCCGGATGCGCCCGCTGGCCGCCGGAAAATCGGCGGTGACGTCCAGGTTGGGTCCACTGGCGGTCACCAGCGCGGTGTCATCCGGAAGGAAGGGCAAAGGGGGCGTGCCGCCGTTGTCCGTTGCCGTGTCGATGTCGCCCGTTCCTCCAGTCCCCCCGGTCCCTCCAGTTCCGTTGCCACACGCGTATCCGGCCTGCCGGACGGCGGTCAGGGCGGCGGCCAGGGCAAGTTGCCCCCCGCGTGAAAGATAGCGGCGGTGCCGCCAGCGGTCCGTGGCCGCAGCCGCGTCGAAATCCGGCACCGGGGCGCAGGCCGTGCCGGGCAGGGCCGTGGCATGGCGGAACGGGCTGTGCCCCTCGCGGATGGTGCGCGCCATGTCCTGCGGGGTGTGCCCCAGCGGGGTCACCGCACCCGCGCCCGTGATGACCACGCGGCGGGGGGAAGGGAAGGGGGAAGAGGGCAGATGCATGGGGGTATCAGGCATGGGTGCAGGCCCTGCCGCTCAGTCCGTTTGTCCGTTGCTTTGCGCCAGCGCCCAGGCCACGTACGCGGCCACGTCCCCGATGGTCAGCACCGGGGGGGCACCGGGCATGCGTACTGCCGCCAGCACATCCGCCACGCGCGCGGCGGAAAGGTGCGGGTATTCCCTCGCTAGCCGGGCTTCGGGTGCTGCACCGTTCCGTTCCGCCTCCAGCACGTGGATGCGCAGGTCGGTGAGGAAGGCGGCGGCATCGCGTACCGGAATGGCGAAGCGGCGGTTCAGCCCCGCGCCGATTTCCAGCAGGTCGATGGATTCGCAGGGCAGGTCGGCCATCAGTCGGGTACCTGAGGACAGGGTGGCCGGGGCCACGTCGAAGATGGGGGCCACCAGCGCGGCTATGGCCGTCGCGATATCGTGCAATTCGTCTCGGGCAGATGCGGGCATGGGTTTTCTGTCTGTAGAGGGTGAGCGGAAGGGTGAAGCTGGTTCCGTGCCGGGATGGGCGCCAGGCAATGCGGCCGACGTAGCCGACGCAACCGATGCAGCCGATCCTGCCGATTCGGCGGGGTGCGTGGAAGGCGGGTCAGCCCGTCGGTTTCAGCGCGCCGAAGCCGCCGTCGCAGGTCAGGGTGGTGGCGTTGATGGCCGTGGCCGGGGCGGACAGCAGAAAGCGCAGGGTCTGCACGGCCTCGGTCACGGTCACGGTGCGTCCGGTGGGCGGCAGGGGGGCGTCTGCGGAACGGGCGTGCAGGAAGGGCGCGCCCCGGCCCGCCTCCAGCCAGCCCAGCCGCAGGGAACAGGCGGTGACCCCGCGCGGGGCCAGTTCCACGCCCACGGCGCGGTACAGGGCTTCTCCGGCCAGCTTGGCGGCGGCGTAGTATCCTTGCCCCGGCGCGGCCCGCTCTGCGGCGGATGACGAGACGAACACGCACCGCCCGTCGCGCGCGGCCAGCATGGACCGGCTTACCGCGCGCAGTAGCCGGGCGCGAAAGGCGATGTCGCGCGCGGCCCACAGGTCGATGTCGGCAGGGTCCGCCCCGGCCAGCAGGCATTCGAAGCGCGAGTGCAGCAGGTCCACGAACAGCCGGGGCGCCTCCCCCAGTGCCGCACGGGCGCGCTCGGGCAGGGTTTCCGGGGTGTCGTCCTCGGCGTCCGCACCGTCGATTGCAGGCGGCGTGGTGAAATCTTGCCCAGCGGCGTCCCGTTGCGGGCCGCGCGCGTGCAGGCGCAGCACCGTTGCTTCGGGCGTACCCATCACATGGGGCAGGGCCGCGCGGATGCGCGCCGCGCCCGCCGCATCGCGCGCGGTGAGGGCCACGGCCATGCCGTCGGCGGCCAGCGCCGCCCCAAGGGCCAGCCCCAGCTCGCACGAGCCCCCGGCGATGAGCACGGGGCCGCGCGGGGGGGAGGGAATTTCGGCGGCTACCATGCCAGCACCCCGGCGACCAAGGGATTGGTGCCCGCAGGAGCCGTGGTGGCAGTGGGGGCAGGGGTGGTCGTCGCGTCCGGCCCGCCCGGTCTGCCCGGGCCATCCGGCCCGCCCGATCCGCCTGGGCCATGCGGGGCACCCGGTATTTGCCCTTCCGTTGCGGCATGCCCACGCGGCAGCGCGTGCAGCGAGCAGCGCAGGCCGTCGTTCGTGCATTCCATGCGAAAGGCGTAGTCACCCGGCGTCACGAAGCGCCGGAAGCGGAACCCGCGTATTTCACGTATCGGGCGTATGGGGCGTACGGGGCGTATGACGGAGACCGCGCATTCCGCGCGCAGTGTCTCGTCTGAGTGTCCGCAGTCAGCACTGCATGGCCCGGAATACGGAGGGACACCGGCGGACCCGGCCCGTGGCGTTGCAGGCAGCCCCGCGTGCAGTTCTGCGCGTGGTTCCGTCTGCCGCCCGGCCTCGATCGCATCCGGTGTCCCTCCGTCCCCCCGAGCGTGCTCGTGGGCCCAGCGCGACGCTTCGTCCGCAAAGGCCTGCACGATGCACGACCCCGGCACCACGGGGGCACCGGGGAAATGGTCCGCGAACAGCGGGTGGGCCGGGTCGAACCGGAACACCCCGCAACGCACGGTGCCGCCGCCGTCCTGCGCGGCGGTCATGCCGCCCCCGGCGCGGGCGGCAATCCGCCACATCCGTTCGGCATGTCCAACCCGCCGGTTGCCCTGTGCTCGGTTACCGCGCGGATGGCCTCGCCCGTGGCGCCCACCAGCAGGTCGATTTCATCATCGGTGATGGACAGCGGCGGCATGAGCACCATCACGTCGCCCAGCGGACGGATGATCACCCCGCGCCGCCGTGCCTCCAGGGTAACCCGGTGGCCCATGCGCAGGGCCAGGTCATAGCCTTCCCTGGTGTCCCGGTTCCGCACCATCTCGATGCCGGTCATGATGCCGCGCTGGCGGATATCCCCCACGTGGGGCAGGTCGCGCAGCGTCTCCAGCCGCGCGGCCAGCCGGGCGATCTTCGGTTGCAGCCGTTCCATCACCCGCTCTTCCTCGAACACGTCCAGCGAGGCGATGGCCGCCGCGCAGGCCAGCGGGTTGCCGGTGTAGGTGTGGCCGTGGAAGAAGGTGCGCAATTCCTCGTGGCGGGCCAGAAAGACGTCGTGCACCCGTTCGGTGGTCAGGGTGGCGGCCAGCGGCAGGTAGCCGCCGGAAATGCCCTTGGCCAGGCACAGGAAGTCGGGGGTTACCCCTTCCTGTTCGCAGGCGAACAGGGTGCCCGTCTTGCCGAAGCCCACGGCCACCTCGTCCGCCACCAGAAACACCCCGTGCTCGTCGCACAGTTCGCGCACCCGGCGCAGCCAGCCGGGCGGCTGCAACAGCATGCCCGCCGCGCCCTGCACCAGCGGTTCCACCACGGCGGCGCACAGTTCATGCCCGTGCCGGGCGAACAGCGTTTCCATGTGGGTGATGCATTCTAGCGCGCATGCCCCGGCCTGTTGCCCGAAGGGGCAGCGGTAGCAGTACGGGCTTTCCGCCTTCAGCGTATCGAACAGCAGCGGCGCGTAGATGGAGTGGAACAGGGCCATGCCGCCCAGGGCCACGGCGCCCACGGTGTCGCCATGGTAGGCGTTGCGCAGGCTGAGAAAGCGGGTGCGCCGCGCATCCCCGCCCAGATGTGCCGGGGCCTGACGGTGGAACTGGAAGGCGATCTTCAGCGCGACTTCTACTGATGTCGACCCGCTGTCGGAATAGAATACCCGCGTCAGCCCCTGCGGGGCGATGGCGGCAAGGCGCGCGGCCAGTTCTATGGACGGCTCGCTGCCAAGCCCCAGCAGGGTGGTGTGGGCCACCTTGTCCAGTTGGGTCCGGATGGCGGCGTCCAGCCGGGGGTGGCGATGCCCGTGCACGTTGGTCCACAGCGAGGACACGCCGTCCAGGTAGGACACGCCGTCGGTGTCCATGAGCCGGTTGCCTTCGGCGGCGGCGATGACCAGCGGGTCCGCCGCCAGCCAGTCGCGCATCTGGGTGAAGGGGTGCCACACGTGGGCCTTGTCCAGCGCACGCAGGCGTTGGGTGGCGTCCGTCGTGGCAGGCGGGGCGGGCGAGGCCGACGCCGCGCATGAGGCGCAGGCTGCGCATGAGGCGGCGGTTGCCATGGATGTGGTGGCGTCCGTGTCGCGCAGGCTCATGCCCGTGCCTCCCCGCCGTTGTCGGCAGCCCCGCCCACGCCCAGCGTGGCCAGCATCTCCATGTCGTCGGCAAGGGCGCGGCCCGCCGTGGTCAGGTAGTTGCCCACCATCAGCCCGTTGGCCCCGGCGGCGAACACCCACGACTGCCACTGCCCAAGGGTGGCTTCGCGCCCGCCGCACACCAGGATGTCCCGCCCGGGGTGCAGCAACCGGAATACGGCGATGGCCCGCAAGGCCTCCATGGGCGGCAGCGGACTGCGATGGCCCAGCCGTGTGCCCGGAATGGGATGCAGGAAGTTCAGCGGGATGGAATCCACGTCCAGTTCACGCAGGGTCATGGCCAGTTCCACGCGGTGTTCCCACGTTTCGCCAAGGCCCAGGATGCCGCCGCAACAGGTGCGCAGCCCCGCCCGCGCGGCTTCGCGCACGGTGGCGATGTCGTCGTCGTAGGGGTGCGTGGTACATACCTGCGGGAAAAAACTTCTGGCCGTTTCCAGATTGTGGTGATAGCTGGAAATGCCTGCGTCCTTCAGGCGGCGCGCTCGTTCCCCCCGGTCTCCGCATGCGGCGGACCCGGTGGCGAGCTGCCCCAGGGAGGCGCACAGGCCGATGTCCACACGCTCGCGCAACAGGCGCACCGCCTGGCAGACCGCGTCGAACTCCCGTTCCGAAAGGGCGTTGCCGCTGGTCACGATGCCGAAGCGGCGTACCCCCGCGCGGGCCAGTTCCTCGGCATGGCGCAGCAATGCGTCGGGGCCGAGCAGCGCATGCACCGGAGCGCCCGTGTCGTGGTGCGACGACTGGGCGCAGAAGGCGCAATTCTCGCCGCACCGGCCCGACTTTGCGTTGACGATGCCGCAGGTGGTCGCCAGCGGTCCCTTGTGGGCCGAACGCACTGCCTGCGCCACGGCCAGGATGTCCAGGATGTCGGACGCGGGCAGCCGCGCCACGGCGAGAGCCTCTTTTCCGGTGATGCCGGGCCGGGGGACTTCTGCCGTGCGGGTGTGGCCTGGCGATGCGTACGGAGCTTCCGTTCCGGGGGGAATGGTGTCCGAAAGGCGCGCGCGCAAACGTTCCAGCAGGGGGTTCATGTTCCGGTATCGCTCCTGTTGAATGGCAGTTCAGGGCGAGTAGCGGGCGTGTTCCTTTTTGTCAACCAAGCAATTGCCTGATGGTTTACAATCGCCGTGGACACAGACAGGACGCCCACCAAGGGACGTGTGTTCGCCATGTTGCGTGAAGCGGGCGGCAACTGGCGGTCAGGAGAGGAACTTTCGCGGCAGCTTGGCGTTAGCCGGGCCGCCGTGGCCAAACACGTGCGGACGCTGCGCGGCGAAGGGCACCAGATCGAGGCCATGACCCGCCGGGGTTACCGGCTGTTGGCCGAGGCCGACGTGCTGACCGTCGACGGGGTCCGCCGTGGGCTGCGCACCCATTGTTTCGGGCGGGACGGCTTTGTCCTGCACGAAACCACCGACTCCACCAACCGCGAGGCCGCGCTGCTTGCTTTGGACGGCGCGGACGAGGGTGCCGTGGTCGCCGCTTCGGCGCAGACCGCTGGGCGCGGGCGTGCCGGGCGCGTCTGGGCGTCGCCTGCCGGGGTGGGGGTGTACGTTTCGCTGGTGCTGCGGCCCCGCCTTGCCCCGCAGGCCGCGCCGCTGGTCACCCTGATGACCGCCGTGGCCGTGGCCGAGGCGGTGGCCGAGGTCACCGGCCTTGCCCCGCGCGCCAAATGGCCCAACGACGTGCTGCTGCATGGCCGCAAGGTATCGGGCAACCTGACCGAGGTGGCCCTGGTGGCCGACACGGTGTCCCACGTGGTCACCGGCGCGGGCATCAACGTGAACACCCGCGTCGGGGATCTGCCCGAAGACCTGCGCGGCAAGGCCACCTCGCTGGCGGCGGAACTGGGCCGCCCCGTGTCGCGGGTGGACGTGCTGCGCGCCTTTCTGGAACGGGCGGAGCACTGGTACGCCGCCCTGCGCGAGGGCGACCCCGGTCCGGTCATCGCCCGCTGGAAAGAGCTTTCCGCCATCGTCGGCACCCCCCTGCGGGTGGGCACGCCGCACGGCGTGGTGGAAGGGCTGGTGGCCGACGTGGATCCCGATGGCCTGCTGCGCCTGGTGGACGCCGGGGGCCGTGAACATCGCCTGCATGCGGGCGACGTCATTGACAGCAGGCCGTAAGCACCTATCTCTTCGGAGCTGCGACCGGCCGGTGTGATGCACCGGTGCCGGGCGTTGCGGCGCGCCTTTCCGGCAGCCCCCGGTTTTTCCGGGGCGGTCGCCGTGTTTCGCGTGCCCGGCCACGTGCCGTGTCCTTCCGTGCATGCGTGTGGAGACGCTGCCCGTGCCTTGCGCCGAATCATGCCTGCGGGCGGGTGCGACGCCCACTGCCGATACCGAACCGAACGGACGGAACGAGATGTCGCAACACGCGCGCCCGCAGGGCGACGACGCTTCCTATCACGGCATCTGGCGGCTGACATGGCCCCAGATGCTGATGATGGTCTTCCACTTTCTCATCGGCTTCACCGACGTGTGGGTGGCCGGCCGCATCCAGCCCGAGGTGCAGGCCGCCATCGGCCTTGTCTCGCAATGCCTGTTCTTTCTGCTGGTGGTTGCCGTGGCCGGGGCCAACGCCGGGGTCGCGGCCATCAGCCAGGCGCTGGGTGCGGGCCTGCTGCCCCGCGCGCGCCGCTATGCGGGCATGGTGCTGGCGGGAGGGTGCACGGTGGGCGTGGCCATCATGCTGCTGGGCCTGGTCACCATCGAACCCTTCCTGCGCGTGTTGCAGGTGCCGGACACCATCATGCCGGTGGCCTCGTATTTCTGGAAGGTGTACCTGCTGGGGCTGCCCGCCAACTATCTGTTCACCATTACCGGGGCGGTGTTCCGCGCCCGCAAGCGCATGTTCGCGCCGCTGCTGTCCATGGTGGTGGTCTGTGTCGTCAACGCCGGGGCCACCCTGGGCTTCGGTCTGGGGTTGTGGGGCCTGCCCGCGTATGGCTACGCCGGGGTGGCCTGGGCGACGTTTGTTGCGATCGTCATCGGGGCCTTGCTGAACCTCGGCATGCTGGCCCGCGACCGCGAACTGCTGCAACGCGCCTCGTTCCCCCCCTTGCGCTGGATGCGCCGTGGCGCGCCCTATCTCATCCGCGTGGCCGCGCCTGCCGCCGGGTTGCAGATCATGTGGAACCTCGGCTACCTGGTGCTGTTTTCCATCACCGCCTCGTTGCCTGTGGGCAGCGTGGCGGCCCTGGCGGGCATGACGGCGGGCATGCGCGTTGAGTCGTTCATCTTTCTGCCCGCGCTGGCCTTCAACATGACCGCCTCGGTGCTGGTGGGCCATCTGCTTGGCGCGGGCCGCAAGCCGGAGGCGATACGGGCAAGCCTGCGCCTTCTCGTCACCGGCTGCGCCTCCATGAGCGTGTTCGCAGTGCTGCTGTGGCCATGGACGGCGGACATCGCCGCCTGGCTGGCCCCGGAACCTTCCGTGGCCGCGCAGGTGGTCAGCTATCTGCGCTACAATCTCGTTTCCATCCCCTTCACCGTGGCCAGCATGACCCTTGGCGGGGTCATGACCGGCGCGGGCGCCACCCTGTATTCCTTCCTGGTGTACGGTTCGGCCACGTGGTTCGTGCGGCTGCCGTTGGCATGGGTCATGGGGCATGTGGTGTGGCATGATGCGGCGGGAATCTTTCTTGCCATGTTCGTTTCCCAGGTGTTCCAGTCTTCGGTCATGCTGTGGCTGTTCTACACGCATGACTGGAGCCGGTTCAGCATGATACGGCGCAACGGTCGCAAACCCGCGCCACAAGGAGCTGCCTCGCATGACCGACAGTGAGTTGACCCCCGGAGAGTTCCGGCCCGTCTCGCTCGACCGCATGGCCGAGTACCTCGACCTTTTCGCCCGCACGCCGCAGCATGCGTCGGACTTCAGTTTCACCAACGTCTGGGGCTGGGCCGAATACTACGGCCTGGAATGGACCTTTGCGCACGGGCTGTGCTGGCTGCGCCAGACCCGGCCCGAACCCGTGTGGTGGGCGCCCGTTGGGCCGTGGCTGGATGCCGACTGGCGTCAGTGCGCGCTGCTGGGCGCGGGTGCCAGGTTCATCCGCGTGCCCGAGTCGCTGGCCGTGCACTGGCAGCAGGCCCTGGGCGACCGGGTGACGCTGACCGAGTCGCGCGGCCAGTGGGACTACCTGTACGCCGCGCAGGACCTGGCGGAGTTGAAGGGCAACAGGTTCCACAAGAAGAAGAACCACGTGAACGGCTTTCTGAAGGCCTATCCGCACGAGTACCATCCCATGACGTCCGACTGCATAGAGGCGGTGCTGGACATGCAGGAAGAATGGTGCAAGTGGCGCGAGTGCGATGAATCGCATGCGCTGGTGGCGGAAAACACCGCCGTGCGCCGGGTGCTGGAGCATTGGGACAGGATTCCCGGGCTTTCCGGCGGGGCGCTGTACGCGGATGGCAAGATGATCGCCTACACCGTGGGCGAGCGGCTGGACGACGAGACCCTGGTGGTGCATTTCGAGAAGGCCAAGCCGGAGTATCGCGGCGTGTATCAGGCCATCAACAACCTGTATGCGCGTGAGCACGCCATGAGCTTTCGGTACATCAACCGCGAGCAGGATCTGGACGACCTGGGGCTGCGGCAGGCCAAGGAAAGCTACAATCCCGTGGGCTTCCTGAAGAAGTTCGCGGTGGACGTGGCCCCGGCGTAGGGGCTGGCGGTTTTTTGCATGCCTCCGGCGGGCAGGGGGCCACAGCGCGTTGCGATCGCCATCCGCGCGTTGCGGTCCCTATCCGTAAGGTTTGCTTCGCTCACCTAACGGTTAGGGCAATGCTCCAAGATTCGCATAACGGCTGCCGTCCCCTGCACCCCCATCCCGTTGTCATCCCCACCCGTCGTTTGACACCCCGCCGCCGAAGGCAGTAGAAGGGCGCGGCGTTCGCAGCCCTTGCCAGACGTGTCCTTGCGCGGCACGCCATTCGTCCCTCCCCCTTCCGGTGGAGGGAACTTCAGGAGGTTTCCATGTCCGATGCCATCCATGAAAGGGTGCAGGCCGCCCTCGACAAGGTTCGCCCCTATTTGCAGGGCGACGGCGGCGACGTCGAACTGGTGGAGATTACCGCCGACGGCGTGGTCCGCGTGCGCCTGACAGGCGCCTGCAAGGGCTGCCCCATGTCGCAGCAGACCCTGAAGGGCGGCGTGGAGCGCATGGTGCTGAAGGAAGTGGCCGAGGTGCAGCGCGTAGAGGCCGTGTAGCACCGGCACCGCGCACCGTACCCTTCGCCTTTCCCGCATCCTTTCCGTGACGGGCGCATTCGCGTTCCGGGTTCACGCAGTTTTTTTCGTCACGCAGCCAGGGGCCTGCCCCCTCTGGTAGTCCGGCCCCGACCGGCGGTCCAGCAGTCCGGCAGTCCGGCAGTCCTGCCCAGTCTGGCAGTCCGGCAGCCTGCCGATGCATACCGGCCTGCCTGGTGCGTGCACGTTTTCCACGCCATACCGATACCCGAAGAACGGGGAGAACATCATGACCAAGGTCGTCACGCGCTTCGCGCCGAGCCCCACCGGGCACCTGCACATCGGCGGCGCACGCACCGCCATCTTCAACTGGCTGCTGGCCCGCCATTTCGGCGGCACCTTTTTGCTGCGCATCGAAGACACCGACCAGGAACGCTCGCTGCAAGAGTACACCGACTCCATCCTGGCCTCCATGCGCTGGCTGGGCCTGGACTGGGACGGCGACCTCATCTACCAGAGCAGGCGTTTCGACATCTACAACGGCTACATCGACCGCATGCTGGAAACCGGCCACGCCTACTGGTGCGAATGTTCGCCCGAAGAAGTGGAGCAGATGCGCGAAACGGCGCGCGCGCGCGGCCTGAAGCCCAAGTACGATGGCCGCTGCCGCGAGCGCGGCCTTGGCCCCGGCCCCGGACGTGTGGTGCGCCTGAAGGCCCCGCTGGCCGGGCGCGTGGTGTTCGAGGACATGGTCAAGGGCACCGTGGCCTTCGACGCGGCGGAACTGGACGACATGGTGCTGCGCCGGGCCGACGGGGCGCCCACCTACAACCTGGCCGTGGTGGTGGATGACGCCACCATGGGCGTCACCCACGTGCTGCGCGGCGACGACCATGTGTCCAACACGCCCAAGCAGGTGCTGATTTACCAGGCCCTCGGGCTTGCGCTGCCGATATTCGGCCATGTGCCCATGATCCTTGGCCCGGACAAGAAGAAGCTGTCCAAGCGTCACGGCGCCCGTGCGGTCATCGAATACGAGCAGGACGGCCTGCTGCCCCAGGCGCTGGTGAACTATCTGGTGCGCCTTGGCTGGTCGTTTGGCGACCAGGAAATATTCGCGTTGCAGGAGTTGGTGGAAAAGTTCACCACCGACAACCTGAACAGCGCCCCCGCCGCCTTCGACCCGGACAAGTTGCAGTGGCTGAACGCCCACTACCTGCGCGAAACCCCGGTGGACGATCTGGCCCGCCTGGCCGCGCCCTTCGTGAAGGCAGAAGGCTTCGACGTGGCCCCCGAACGGCTGACCGCGCTGGTGCCCCTGTTCCGCGAGCGTGCCTCGAACCTGGCCGATCTTGCCAGGGTGATGCGCTTCATGCTGGTGGACGCCGCCGCGCTGGAGTACGACCCCGCCGCCGTGACCAAGGCCCTGACCGCAGAGGGCAAGGCCCACGTAACGGCCCTGCGCGGGCTGCTGGAAGCGGCACAGCCCTTCGACAAGCCCGCGCTGGAAAAGGTGGTGCACGACTACGTGGAGCAGGGCGGCCTGAAGTTCAAGCAGGTGGGCCCGCCGCTGCGCGTGGCCCTGGCGGGCTCGCTGGGCGGTCCCGGCCTGCCCGAGATCATGGAAGTGCTGGGCCGGGACGAAACCCTGGCCCGTCTGGACCGGGCGGTTGCACTGAGCTAGCCCCGCACCCGCGCCACTGGCAGCGTGACGCCGTGGCGCCGGTGCGGCGTGGCGCTGCCCAGATGTGGAAGTGCCGTATCCGTGTCGTGGCCGTACCGGGAGCGTACCGTGACCGTGCTGCATTGATGCATGGCAGCCCGCCGTGCTCCGGTTTTTCGCGCACGGCGCACGCAACAAAGACGCCGCGCCGCACATGCCATGACACTGAATCAGAGGCCGGAAGCACTGCTTCCGGCCTCTCTGCATTGTTGCGTACGCCAGGTGCCACACGCGCACCACTGCCGCGCCGGAAGTCCGCCGCAACGTACCGTCGCGGTTTCGGCCCGTGTTGTTTCACCCCGCCCACGCATGGAGTATGCAACGACTGCGCCCCACCCCGGCAGGTAGGGAATCCGGCAAAGCGTCATTTGCTTGTTGACATCGCCATTTGCTCGTCGATAAAGTGTATGACCATCAATGTTGTCGGCCGTCGTCGGGGATCATGGCGCAGCGGCCGGACGCGCAACGGCGGGTGCGGTGTCGCCCGGCGTTGGCGGGACAGTGCCGGGGGGGCCATGTATTCGGGGATTTCGGTCGACCTGTCGGATATGCTGTTGTCCATTTCGGAGGCGCTCGACCTTGCGAGCCCTTCACTGTCGCAGCATCAGTTGCGGGTCGCCTTCGTGGCATGGGAACTGGCCGAGGCGCTGGACCTGCCGCAGAAGGACAAGGAGACGCTGTTCATCGCGTCACTGCTGCACGACGTGGGGGCGCTGTCGCCGGAAGACAAGCTGGATGTGCGCGCCTCGCGTGTGGAAAGCATGGACGAGCATTGCGCCGTGGGCGCGGGGCTGCTGGCGCAGGGACCGGGCCTGGCAGAGGCGGCGGAAGTGGTGCGCCTGCACCACGCCACGCTGCCGGAACTGGAGGCGCACGGCCCCGATCAATGCGTGGGCCTGCTGGCCCAGATCGTCCTGCTGGCCGACACCCTGGAACGGTCCATGGACCGGCGCATTTACGTGCTGCACCAGCACGACGACCTTACCGCAGAAATTCGCCGCATGGCGGGCTGCGCCATTGACCGCCGGGTGGTGGAAGCCTTTCTGCTGGTTTCCGGCCGCGACGAATTCTGGCTGAACCTTGTCTCGCCCCGGCTGTTCACCTTTCTGAGCGAGCGCAACCCCTGCCGTCGCCTGCAACTGGATCTGGACGGCGTGCGCTCGTGGTCGCTGCTGGTGCGCGAGATCATCGACTTCCGCTCGCCGTTCACGGCCACCCATTCCGCAGGGGTTTCCGCATCCGCCGGGGCGCTGGCGCGGGCCTTCGGCCTGCCGGAGCCCGAGGCGCGCCTGCTGGAAATCGCGGGCAACCTGCACGACCTTGGCAAGATGGTGGTGCCCAACGCCATCCTGGAAAAGGCGGGGCCCCTCACCGACGAGGAATTCGCCGTCATGCGCCAGCACACCTATCACACCTATCTGGTGCTCAATTCCATGAAGGGGCTTGGCGGCATTGCCGAATGGGCAGCCTTTCACCACGAGAAGCTCGACGGCTCGGGCTACCCGTTCCGCATCGGCGCGGGCGGACTGAGCATCGGCTCGCGGATCATGGCCGTGGCCGACATGTGCACCGCCCTGGCGGAGGACCGGCCCTACCGCGCGGGCATGCGCCGCGACGAGATCATCGACGTGCTGCGCGACGGGGTGCGACGGGGGTTGCTGGACAAGGCCGTGGTGGCCACGCTGGAGTCGCGGCGGGACGATATCATCGACTACGCCGCTGCGGCACAGGGCAAGGCCCGCAGCAAGTTCACGCGGCATATTCGCCGCTGAGGGCGGGGCCGGGGCACGGACGGTTGCCGCGCAAGAGTGCCCGGCACACGCGAGCCCCCGGCAGGGCGGGGTGTGGCCGCTACGCTGGATGCACAAGGGGACGCCGCGCGGCGTCCCCTTTTCATTGCTTTCCTTTCCGGCCCGCGTGCTACTGCACCGGGTAGCCGCCGTCGCGGCGTTCGTCCCCGCCGCCGGTTCCGCCGGCTCCGTCCCCGTCATCCTCGTCGTCATCATCACCGAGGTCGTCATTGCCGGAATCCTCGTCGTCCAGCAGGGCGGACAGGATGTCCTCGTCAAGGTCGTCGTCGTCGTCATCGTCGTCCGCCTGTCCGGTGGGGCGGTAGGACAGGTCCATGTCCAGCAGGGGGCCGTCGTCCCGGGTCAGGCTGCCCGCCGGGTCGGCGGCAAAGCCGTCGCCCTCGTCGTCGCGGGTGAACATGCGCCAGGTGACGCTGCCGTCGTCGTGCTGTTCGGAGGACACGCGCAGGATGGGGGTTTCCTTCCAGATGTAGATCATGGTGTCGTCGTCCCATATCTCGCACCGCATGTGCGCCGCGATCTCGTGGGCGTCTATGGCGCCGGGGTTCTCGCCCAGTTCCTCCAACTGCTCGCGCAGCAGTTCCTCGACGCGGGCCGCCACCTTGCTGCCGTATTTCATGGAATCGTCTCCTGTGGATGGGGCGCGGTCGCCCGTGGTGATTCACCGCTTACCGCACCCCGCCCCCGGTCGCAACAGGGATGCGCGGGGCAGTCCCCCCGTCCGTGGTAGCGGGTTGCGGATGCTGCCCGTTCTTGCCCCCAGGGCCGACGTGGCCTATGCTGTGCCTAGAGGGCGGACATCGCCCGGCCATACCCAGAGGTACGCCAGTGACCCAGCAGAACCGCCGCATCATCGAGCGCCTGCCCCTTTTCGACGGGCTTTCCGACGCCCAGTTGGAAGGGCTTGCGGGCATCGTGGTGGACCGCCGCGTGGACAAGGGGCAGATGATCTTTTTCGAGTCCTCTCCGGCAGAGGGCTTCTACGTTGTGGCTGAGGGCCGCGTGAAGATATTCAAGACCGCGCCCGACGGGCGCGAGGCCGTGATGCACGTGATGGGCCCCGGCGAAACCTTTGGCGAGGTGGCGGTGTTTCAGGGCGGCACCTTTCCCGCCCACGCCATGGCCGTGGAGAATGCGCGCGTGCTGTTTCTGCCGCGCAAGGGGCTGGTGGACCGCATCACCCGCGACCCCACCCTGGCCATGAACATGCTGGCCGCGCTGTCGCGCAAGCTGCGCGTGTTCACCACCAAGGTGGAATCCCTGACCCTGCACGAGACCCCGCAACGCCTTGCCGCCTATCTGCTGCACGCCAGCGAACTGAAGGGCGATGCCGACACCTTCAGGCTGGACATGGCCAAGGGGGTGCTGGCGGGCATGCTGGGCACCGCACGCGAGACGCTTTCGCGCTGCCTCGGAAAGCTGGCCGAACGCGGGGCCGTTTCCGTGGACGGGCGCGAGGTGACCATTGTTGATCGTGATTATTTGCAGGCCCTGGCAGACGGAGACGAGACACTCTGATGCCCAGGCCGCGTGCGGGGGCATGCGGTCCGGATGATGCCCAGGCCGCGTGTTCCTGCATGCGGCCCGCATGATGCCCCAGACCGCGTGTTCCTGCACGCGGTCCGGATGATGCTTCAGACCGCGTGCGGGGGCATGCGGTCCGCGCCCGTTGCAACGGTTGCACCGTCATGACTGTAGTGACTGGTGCCGCTGTCGTCACCGGCAGCCTTCCTGTACCATGGAGGGCGGCATGGATGGCGGGCGGGCATTGGGCGCTTTCTTCGCCGCGCGCGGCGAATTCGTTCCGGAGGGAACGATGCAACATCCTCAGGCCTATGCCTGGGCACTGGTGCTCATGGTGGCGCTGGCGCTGTGCGCCCTTGCCGTCCTTGTCTTCGCCCTGGGCATGCGCCGGTACCCCGGCATGCTCACCTGGGCCGCAGGCGGCGGCGCGCTGTCGCTGGGCGTCTTCCTGATGCTCATGCAGCGCTCGTGGCCGTATGCCGTTTCGATACTCGGGGCCAACCTGTGCCTCGTGGGGGGCGGTGCGCTGATGGCGGCCGGACTGCGGCAGTTTCTGGGGCTGCGGGTGCCATGGCGTGCCTTCGGCCTGCTGCTGGTGTCGTTGGGCTGCCTGGCCTCGTGGTTCACCTGGGAGCGCTTCAGCGTGCCCGCGCGGGTGCTGGTGTTCAGCGCGCACATGCTGGCGGTGTACGCCGACCTGCTCGTGGTGGCCTGGCGGGCCTATCGCACGGACAGTCCCTGGCCCGCCCTGCTGGTGGTGGGCAGCAATCTGGCCTCGGGCCTGTTCGCCGTGGGGCGGGGCGTGGCGGCGGTGTCCGGGGGGCTGGATGCCCTGTCCTCGGTGTTCATCTGGAAGTTCGTGGCCTACGGGGCCTTCGTGGTGGGGCCGCCCGCCGTGGTGGTGCAGACGGTGGGGTTCCTGCTGCTGGCGGGCTACCGCAGCACACGCGAACTGACGCCCGGCCATGCAGGGCAGCCGGGCCCCACGCCGGACTGAGGGCAGCCGGTGGGTGCGGGGCTATGCGTCACCCCGTGCGGCAGGCAGCAGCACCGTGAAGCGACACCACAACCCCGGCTGCGATTCCACCATGATGTGCCCGCCATGGTTGCGGCTGATGATGAAGTACGACACCGAAAGGCCCAGCCCCGTGCCTTCGCCCGGGGGCTTGGTGGTGTAGAACGGCTCGAACACCCGCACCCGCGTCCGTTCGTCCATGCCCGGACCGTTGTCCTCCACCTGCACGCACACGTACTCCGGGGTGGCCTGTCCGGCGCCCGTTGCCCCGGTTTCGCCGGGGCCCCCACTTCCCCCCATGCCCCGCATGCCGCCTGCATCGCCGATGCCGCCGGGCAGCCCCGGCGCGCCGCGCCGTACGCCCACGCGCAAGGTGATGCACGGTGACTCTCCCTGCGGATAGACCTTTTGCGAAATGGCCTGCGAGGCGTTTTTCAGCAGGTTGAACAGCACCTGTTCGATCTCGGTGGGCGCGCATTCCGCCATGGGGGTACCGGGCGCGTAGTCGCGGATGATGCGGATGTTCCGGAAGTCGTGGCGCTTCTTGAGGTCGTAGTCGTTCTCTGCCAGTTCCACGGCCCGGTCCAGCAGCACCGCCAGGTCGCATTCGGCGCGTTCGGCATCGCTGCGCCGGGCAAAGTCCAGCATGTGCCGCACGATGTCTGCGGCGCGGGCGCAGGCCTCGCGGATGTTGGTCACCAGCCTGGCCAGCCCGCGCAACTCGAAGTAGCGTTGCATCCGTTCCAGGTCCACGCCGGCCATCAGGGCGGCGGCCTCGTTGTCCGGCATGCCGGGCGCAAGACGGCGTTGCAGGTTCTGCGCCGACTGGGCGATGGCCGAGAGGGGATTGTTGATCTCGTGCGCCATGCCTGCGGCCACCCCGCCCACGGACATCATCTTTTCCGTCTGGACCATGATTTCGCGCAGCTTCTTCTGTTCGGTCACGTCGCGGATGATGGCGATGAGCCACGGTTCGCCCCGCAGGGTGAAGCGGCTGAGGGAAATTTCGCAGTCGAAGGGGGTGCCGTCCGCGCGCAGGTGCGTCCATTCGAAGAACTGCGGCACTCCGGCCAGGGCCCTGGCGATGTGCATGCCCTCCTGCTGCAACGTGGGGCCGCCGCGGGGCTGCACGGGCGGCGAAAGGTCGCGCGGGGCCATGGAGGTCAACTGGTCCAGGGGCCTGCCGAACAGTTCGCAGGCCCTGCGGTTGGCATCGCGCACAAGGCCGTCGCGGATCAGGAAAATGGCGTCGTTGGCCGCCTCGAACAGCGCGCGGTACTTGCGTTCGCTCTCGCGCAGTTCTTCTTCGGCGCGCAGCCGTTCCGACACATCGCGCGCGATGCACGAAACATAGGGCACCCCGCCGATGTCGTGGCGCTTCAGGGCCAGTTCCAGCCACAGGTCGGCCCCGTGCGAGGGCTGGCGGATCAGGCGGCGTTCTTCGCCCGCCGCCGTGGGGGGGGCATCGGCCATGTGCCAGGCGCCGGGACGCGGGCCGTCGTGCGGCACGGGGCCTTCCGCGTGACCCGCGAGGCGCGGTTTCCACCCGGCCAGTTCGGGAAACGCCGCCGCCAGGGGGCGGCCGGTCAGGGCTTCCCACGGCAGCCCGGCGAAGCGGCAGGCCGCGCCGTTGGCGTCCAGCACCATCAGGGTTTCGGCGGCCAGCAGCAGCACGCCGTCGCCCGCGCTTTCCAGCAGGGCGCGGAACAGCTCCAATTGCTGAAGGCGCTCCCTCAGTTCCGGGTAATAGCTCTTGCGCGTCGAACCCTGCCCGAGCCCGATGAGCTTTTCCCGCAGGTCGTCAGAGCGCTTCGGCATACAGCTCTTCCAGTTCGCGCGCGTCGAGCGGGGCCGGGTTGGTGGAAAGGCAGGGATCATCCAGCGCCAGACGCGCCAGTTCCGCCAGTTGATCGCGGGTGACCCCGTACTGGGCAAGGCCCTTGTCGAACCCGGCCCTGCGGCGCATGGCGGTAAGCCGGGCGAACAGGGCGTCGCGCACCTCGTCGTTCGGGGCGGCCAGGGCATCCGCCACGCCCAACGCTTCGGCCACGTGGCGGTAGCGCTGCGGTGCCGCCACATAGTTGCGGCGCACCACGAAGGGCAGCAGCAGGGCGTTGCATTCGCCGTGGGGCAGGTCCAGCAGGCCGCCCAGGCTGTGCGACAGGGCGTGCACTGCCCCCAGGATGGCGTTGGAGAAGGCCAGTCCGGCGTTCATGCTGCCAAGGGCCATGCGTGCCCTGGCATCGCGGTTGCCAAGGTCGTCCAGCACGTCGAACAGGGCCGTTCCGATGCCCCGGATGGCCTCCAGCGCGAACATGTCTGTGACGGGGGAGTGCGCGTTGGAGGCGTAGGCCTCCACGGCGTGGGTCAGGGCGTCGAGCCCGGTGGCGGCGGTGAGTTCGCGCGGCTTGGTCAGGGTGGTCAGTGGGTCCACCAGGGCCACGTCGGGCACGTTGGCCTTGCTGACGATGGCGATCTTCACCTTGCGCGGGGTGTCGCGGATGATGGCGAACTGCGAGACGTCGGCGGAGCTGCCCGCCGTGGTGGGCACGCAGACCAGCGGCGGCATGGGCTTGGGGATGGCGTCCACCCCTTCGTAGTTCAGGATGTGGCCGCCGTTGGCCACCACGATGCCGATGCCCTTGGCGCAGTCCATGGGGCTGCCCCCGCCCACGGCCACGATGGCGTTGCATCCTTCGGCGCGGAACACCTCGCTGCCCAGCATCACCTCGGTATCGCGGGGGTTTTCCGAAACCCCCAGAAAGGTCGCGCAGGCGATGCCCGCTTCGCGCAGGGTGCGGGCCACCGTTTCCGTGTGCCCCGCCGCCGCCACGCCCTGGTCGGACACCACGAGGCAGCGCGATGCGCCAAGGTTGCGGGCATGCCGCCCGGCCAGACCGGCCGCGCCGTATCCGAACACGAATTCCGGCGCGACGAACTTGCGCAATTCGTAGTCGTTCATGGAACGTCCTCGTGCCGCCCTGTGCGGCGCCGTTTTCCCCAAAGGCGCCGCGTGTGTTTCCCCGTATTCCCACTGTATGCAAGCCGGGGCCGTTTCGTCACTCTTTTTGTGGGTAAGCTTTGCCAAATGCAAAACTACGTACGGCCCGCGTGGGCGGGCCGTACGTAGTGTGGTTGTGGATGCGGGATTTCGGGCACGACCGCCGCGCAAAAGCCGGCGCGTCAGGCCAGGGGTGTGGGCGCCGGGGCGTCAGGCCAGGGGTGTGGGCGCCGGGGCGTCAGGCCAGGGGTGTGGGCGCTGGCGCGTCAGGCCAGGGGTGTGGGCGCTGGCGCGTCAGGCCAAGGGTGTGGGCGCCGGGGCGCCCTGGCACGTCATGACCATTTCGTTCAGCGGCACGGTGGTGCCGGACAATTCGCGGGCCTTGGTCAGCGCGGCGGTAAGGCCACGGCAGCAGGGCACTTCCATGCGCAGCACGGTCATGGACCGGATGCCGCTGGTGGCCAGTATTTCGGCCAGCCGCTGGGCGTAGGCGTCGGTGTCGTCGAACTTGGGGCAGCCGATGAGCACAACCTTGCCCCTGGCGAAGTGGCTGTGGAACAGGGGTGATGCCGCCGCCGCGCAGTCCGCCGCCACCAGCACGTCGGCATCCTTCAGGTAGGGGGCCGTGGGCGGCACCAGGCGGATCTTCAGCGGCCAGTGGCCAGGGCCGGAAACCGGGCCTTCGGCCACCCCGAACATGGGCGCTTCCGACTTGGCGAAGCTGCGGAGCATGGAGCCGGGGCAACCGCCCTGTCTTCCATGTCCGGCCTGTCTGCCATGCCCGGCCTGCCCGGCCTGTCCGTAGTGTCCGTGCACGCCGTGCCCGTCGGGCCTGGCGTGGGCTGCATGGTGATCGCCGGTGCGGGGTTGGGCGCCGTCGCGCGTGCGTACATGTTCCATGGCCGCCTCTTCGTCGAAGGGCACGGCATCGCGCTGGATGATGCGCAGCGCGCCCTGCGGACAGCTGCCGAGGCATGCGCCAAGGCCGTCGCAAAAGCTGTCGGAAACGATCTTGGCCTTGCCGTCCACGATGGCGATGGCGCCTTCGGCGCAGTCCAGCACGCAGGCACCGCAGCCGTCGCAGCGTTCCTCGTCGATTTCCAGGATGTTCCGGGTGGTCTTCATGTCTGTGGTCCTTGCCTGCGGGTTGGAGCGCGGGCGCCCCCGTGTCGGTTGGGGGCCATGTCAGTGATGTCGGTGATGTCCGGTGATGTCGGGCAGCGTGGCGGTGGTTGCGGTGGCCGTTGCTGATGCACTCGTGATGCGTCGGCGGCTTCGCCGTGGTTCAAATGCGTGCGGGGCGGGAGGGGGCGGCCAGTGCCGCCCCCGAATCCCGTCGTTCCCGCGTGTGGTCGTCTTACCCCAGAATGGCCTTCAGGTCTTCATCCGGAGTGGTGATGGGCTTGATGTTGTAGTTCTGCACCAGGAAGTTCAGCACGTTGGGGGTGATGAACGCGGGCAGTGACGGTCCGAGGCGGATGTCCTTGATACCCAGGGCCAACAGGGTGAGCAGGATGACCACGGCCTTCTGCTCGTACCACGAGAGCACCAGCGACAGGGGCAGGTCGTTCACGCCGCACTCGAAGGCACCGGCAAGGGCCACGGCGATCTGGATGGCCGAGTAGGCATCGTTGCACTGGCCCACGTCCAGCAGGCGCGGAATGCCGCCGATGTCGCCCAGTTCCTTGTCGAAGAAGCGGAACTTGCCGCAGGCCAGCGTGAGCACCACGGTGTCCTTGGGGGTCTTTTCCACGAACTCGGTGTAGTAGTTGCGGCCGGGCTTTGCGCCGTCGCAGCCGCCCACCAGGAAGAAGTGGCGGATGGCGCCGGACTTCACCGCGTCAATGACCTGTCCGGCCACGCCCATGACGGTGTTGCGGCCAAAGCCCACCAGCACGTTCTTGCCGGGCGCGTCATCGGTGAAGCCGGGCATTTCCAGCGCCTTCCTGATCACGGCGGAGAAGTCGTAGTTCTCGCAGTGCACAAGGCCGGGCCAGCCCACGAGGCCGGTGGTGAACACGCGGTCCTTGTACGAATCCTGCGGCTTCTGGATGCAGTTGGTGGTGAACAGGATGGCGCCGGGGAAGGCGGGGAATTCCTTGTGCTGGTTCTGCCAGGCGGTGCCGAAGTGGCCGTGGAAGTGGGCGTACTTCTTCAGTTCCGGATAGCCGTGCGTGGGCAGCATTTCACCGTGGGTGTAAATGTCGATGCCCTTGCCCTCGGTCTGCTTCAAGAGTTCGTGCAGGTCGCGCAGGTCGTGGCCGGAGACGAGGATGCACTTGTTCTTGCGGTGGCCCAGGGGCACCTGGGTGGGCACGGGGTGGCCGTAGGTGCCGGTGTTGCCCGCATCCAGCAGTTCCATGGCGCGCAGGTTGACCTTGCCGCATTCCAGGGCAAGTTCCACCCACTGGCCAAGGTCGCGTTGCACGCCGTCGTACCCGGCGGCCAGGCCCTTGAACAGGAAGGCGAACACTTCGGGGTCGGTCTGGCCCAGCACGGCGGCGTGGTCGGCGTAAGCGGCCAGGCCCTTCATGCCGTAGAGCAGGGTCTGCTTCAGCGAGACGATGTCCGGGTCGCTCTTGTCGGCGGTCAGCGCGGCAATTTCGGCCTGCGCGCCCAGGGCGTCCAGGGTGGCGGCGGGCTGGAACGAGGCCGGGCCGGAGGCGAACGAAACTCCGGCGCGCACGGCCAGGGCCTGGCGGTGCTTGACGATCTCGTTGATGTAGGTCTGGAAGCGGGCCGGGTCGAAGTTGACGTTGGTAAGGGTGGTGAACAGGGCCTTGGCCCCGTAGTGGTCGATGGCGGGATCGACGATGCCCTCCTTGCGGGCTTCCAGGGCCACCAGGGCCAGGCCACGCAGGGCGTAGACGGTCAGATCCTGCAAGGCGGAAACCTCGGGCTGCTTGCCGCACACGCCGATGGTGGTGCAGCCGGTACCCTTGGCGGTCTGTTCACACTGGTTGCAGAACATGGACATGGGGCTCTCCTTTTTCTGGGGTTCACTCTTGTGGCCGGACAGGCCGAACAGGCCTAAAATTTTCGAAAGGACCATGGCTCGCTCCGTCGTGGTTGTGGTTCGGCGGGGCGGCGCCGTCGGGCGGCGCATCCGCCGCATCCGTCGTGGCCATTCGCCCGTCGTTGAGTGCACAATAGTCCGGGGGGCGAAGGCGCGATGTGACGGACGTCAAAACCACGGGGGAATGTGCGCGAAATGCGATTTTTTTCGTGGGGCGGCATGTCCGGCGTACCCGGCCCACGTGATGGGCCGCGCGCCGGAACTGGCGACGACCAGTGTGATGGATCGGGCGATGGGCATGAGGGCATCCCGTCCATGGTAGCGGTTTTGAGGGGGAACGGGAGTATTATTTCGCGTGGTCGGGGCACGGATGGACAATGGCACGGATGGGCAATGGCGCGGAGGAACAAGGGCAGGAAAGGGCACGGGGCGGGCCACCGCACACGACGGGCGGTTTGGCCGCTCCGCATGGCGGCGGCTTTCGTGTGGCTGTCTATGCGGTTGCGTGTGCGCGATAGAAAGTATCGATTTTACCGGAACTTGGCAGGTGGGCTATCCAATGGCGAGCCACCGCGCGTGGCGCAGCTTTTCCAGGAGGCCCCATGCCCGTTGCCCGTCTGGTTGCCGGAGTGGATGTGGGCTCCACAGCCGCCAAGGCCGTGGTGCTCGACACCGCCTCGCGCATCGTAGTGGGTGTGGCCGTCACCCCCACCGGCTGGAACCCCCGCGATACCGGCGAGGCCGTGCTGCACGCCGCCCTGCGCGAGGCCGGAACCGACCGTGACGCCTTGATCCGCGTGGTGGGCACCGGCTATGGCCGCATCTCCCTGCCCTTCCTGCACCGCACCGTTACCGAAATTACCTGCCATGCGCGCGGCGCGCATCATCTTGCGCCCGATACCCGCACCGTGCTTGACGTGGGCGGGCAGGACAGCAAGGTGGTGGCCGTGGACGAGCGCGGCAACGTGCGCGACTTCGTCATGAACGACAAGTGCGCTGCCGGTACCGGGCGTTTCCTGCAGGTCATGACCGGCGTGCTCGACATGTCTCTGGACGAACTTGGCGATGCCGCCCTGCGTGGCACCCCCGTGCCGCTCAACAGCATGTGCGCCGTGTTTGCCGAAACCGAGGTCATCGGCCTCATCGCCCAGGGCGTCTCCAAGGACGACCTGGCCGCCTCCATCGTGGCCTCCGTGGCCCGCCGCCTGAAAGCCCTGACCGGCCGCGTGCCCCTTGTGCCCGGCTGCGCCTTTACCGGCGGCCTTGCCACCAACCCCGCCTTTGCCCGCATTTTTTCCGATACCCTCGGCCTTGCCGTCACCGTGTCCGACATGCCCCAGGCCACCGGGGCTCTTGGCGCCGCCCTCATCGCGGCGCAGGACGTGGCAGCGGGGTAGCTGCGGAAAGAAGTTCTGACGGGGGAAGGGCGAACATCACAATGTTCTAAAGGGACGATCTGCACCACGGGAATGGTGCGGCCCAATTGAAAAGTTTGGGAGGAGCGTCAGCCGTTACACGAGCGCGAAGCGTGAGTGTTACGGATGACGACAGCAGGGATTGGGGGTCCGGGGGAAGGAACCTTTTCCAAAAGGTTCCTTCCCCCGGATTCGGATAGCTAACGCTCAAATCCGAAAGGAGCAGGCACATGACGTGGGAGAGCATCGAGCGGCTGAAGACGGCGGCGGAACGCAATGCCCTGGCCATCAGCGAGGTCAAGGCGGCGGGCCGCAAGGTGGTGGGGCTGTACTGTCTGTACTCGCCGGCGGAAATTGCGCTGGCGGCGGGCGCGGTGCCGGTGGTGCTGTGCGGCACGCGCAACGACCCCATTGCCACGGCCGAGCAGGTGCTGCCGCGCAACCTGTGCCCGCTCATCAAGAGCAGCTTCGGGTTCGCCATGGAAGGTTCGTGCCCGTACCTTTCGGCGGCGGACCTGGTGGTGGCGGACACCACCTGTGACGGCAAGAAGAAGATGTTCGAACTGCTGGGCGAGATGAAGCCCGTGCACCTCTTGCACCTGCCGTCCACGCCGGGCGACGAGGCCTTGCCCTTCTGGCGTGAGCAACTGGCGGGCCTGGTGAAGCGGGTAGAGAACGACTTCGGGGTGACCATCACCGACCAGAACCTGACCGACGCCATCAAGCTGGCCAACCGCGAGCGGCGCGCGCTAAAGGCGCTGATGGACCTGCCGCAGATGGAACCGGCCCCGGTGACCGGCATGCAGATGCTGGAAATGCTCTTCAAGCTCGGGTTCTTCCCTGACCGCGAAACCATCATCGAACTGGCCGAAGGCGTGGTGAACGAGGTGCAGGCGGCGGCCGAGGCCGGAACGCTGCCCGAACGCAAGGGCGGCCCGCGCATCCTGCTGACCGGGGTGCCCGTGGGCATGGGCTCGCACAAGGTGGTGCGGCTCATCGAGGAATGCGGCGGCCAGGTGGTGTGCATGGAAAACTGCACCGGCTACAAGAAGGCCGACCTGGTGGCCGAGACGGGCGACCCGCTTACCGCGCTGGCGCGCCGCTACCTGTCCACGCCGTGTTCGGTCATGGCGCCCAATCAGGGCCGCTTCGACCTGCTGGAACAACTGGTGGCCGACTTCCTGCCGCACGGCGTGGTGGACCTGACCTGGCAGGCCTGCCACACCTACAACGTGGAGGCGTACAAGGTGCGCAACTTCCTGCGCGACAAGTTCGACCTGCCCAGCCTGCACATCGAGACGGATTATTCCGAGGCCGACGCCGAACAGCTCAAGGTGCGCATTGAGGCGTTTCTGGAGATGATCGGCTAAAATCGTGGCTGGAGCAGCATGGGCAGTTGCCCGTGTCCGCCGCAGCAAGAATACACAAGGGGCCGTCCGCAAGGGGCGGCCCCTTTGCCGTGCCTGACGGTGTGCCTGACGGCGTACACAACGACATCGCCCCCATGGGTATTCGCGTGCGGCGCGAACCCCGAGGGGGCGATGAGGGGTGCCGGGACGGACACCCGACGGAAGCGAGGAGCGGAATGCCTCCGGCGGAAGGGCGTCGTGCACGCGGTCGTGCCCGTCCCGGCGGGGTGTTGCGTTGCGGACCGCCGCACCCCGTGATTACGTCGTGATTCGCCGCGCAGTGCGCGCGGCGCTACAGTTCCACCTGCGCGCCGATTTCGATGACCCGCCCCGGCGGAATGCCGAAGAAGGTGGTGGCGTTCCAGGCGTTGCGCGACATGAAGGCGAACAGCGCCTTGCGCCACCCCGCCATGCGGTTTCCGCTGCCGATGAGCAGGGTTTCGCGGCCCACGAAGAAGGTGGTGGTTTCCATACGCATGGGCAGGCCGCGCGCGGCGGCAAGCTGCACCAGTTCGGGCACGCGCGGGGTCTGCATGAAGCCGTAGCGGGCCACCATGCGGTGAAAGCCTTCGCCCAGGTTGTGCACCACCAGCCGGTCGGGCCGCGGCACGAAGGGAGACGGCTCGGCCACTATGGTCAGCAGCACCACCGTCTGGTGCAGGGTGTGGTTGTGCTTGTAGTGGTGCAGCAGGGGCAGCGGCGTGCCTGTGGGGTTCACGGACATGAACACCGCCGTGCCCGGCACGCGCAGGGGCTTGGTGCGGCGCACTCCGTCAAGGAAGGTGCCGAAGGGTACCGAGGCGGCGGCAAAGCGGACGGAAAGGGCGGCCCGGCCATCGCGCCAAGTCAGCATCAGGACCATGATGCCGATGGCCAGCAGCAGGGTGAACCAGCCGCCGTCCATGATCTTGAGCAGGTTGGCGGACAGGAACGCTGCGTCGAAGGCCAGGAACAGCGCCACCAGCGGCAGGGCCTGCCAGGCCCGCCAGCCCCAGCGCTGGCGCGCCACGGCGTAGTACAGCAGAGAGGTCATGCCCATGGTGGCGGTGACGGCGATGCCGTAGGCCCCGGCCAGGCGGCTGGATTCGCGGAAGGCCAGCACCAGCCCCACGCAGGCGATCATCAGCAGCCAGTTCACGCCGGGCAGGTAGATTTGGCCGCGCGTTTCCTCCGAGGTGTGGATGATGCGCATGCGCGGCACGAAGCCCAACTGGATGCCTTGCTGCGTCAGCGAATACACGCCGGATATCATGGCCTGCGAGGCGATGACCGTGGCCACCGTGGACAGCGCCACCATGGGGTACAGCAGCGGGCGCGGCACCAGCGCGAAAAACGGGTTGAAGGACAGGGCCGGGTCGGCCAGCAGCATGGCGCCCTGGCCCAGGTAGTTGCACATCAGCGCCGGGAAGACCACGGCCATCCACGAAAGGCGGATGGGCCGGGCGCCAAAGTGCCCCATGTCGGCGTACAGCGCCTCGCCCCCGGTGATGCACAGCACCACCGACCCCAGCACAACGATGCCGTGCAGGTTGTTTTCGATGAAGAACCGCACGGCATAGGTCGGGCTGATGGCGGCGAACACCTGCGGGTTGCGCAGCGCGGCCACAAGGCCCAGCGCGGCGATGGCCGCAAACCACACCACCATTACCGGGCCGAACACCCTGCCGATGCGTTCCGTGCCGTGCCGCTGGGCCATGAACAGCCCCACCAGCACGCCGATGGTGATGGGCAGCACGAAGGGCGCGGCGGCCTCGGTGGCCACCTCCAGCCCCTCCACGGCGGACAGCACCGAGATGGCCGGGGTGATCACCCCGTCGCCGTACAGCAGCGCGGCACCGAAAATGCCCACCACCGGCAGCAGGCGCCGAAAGCGCGAGACGGCAGGGGCGGGGGCGGGCTTCGCCGTGCCGCCCGGGGTCGTGTCGTCGCTGCCGGGGACCTGCCGGGGCGCGCCGTCTCGGGCACCGTCGCGCAGGAGGGCCAGCAGGGCGAAGATGCCGCCTTCGCCGTCGTTGTCGGCGCGCATGATGAACAGCACGTACTTGAGGGTGACCACCACGGTCAGCGCCCAGAACACCAGCGAAAGCACCCCCAGAATGTTGGTGGGCGTCACCGGCAGGGCATGCAGGCCGTGAAAGCATTCCTTGATGGCGTAGAGCGGGCTGGTGCCGATGTCGCCGTACACCACGCCCAGCGCGGCAAGGGCCAGCGGCAGCAGGCGGTTGGCGCCGTGGGTGGGTTGGGTGGCGCCGGGTTCGATGAACGGCGCGGGCGAAGCGGAGGCGCCGGAAGGCGCGAAGGATGCGGAAATGGGTTCTTGTGTGGACATGTGCTCATGACCGGCAACGGGCGCGGACCCGGCACAAGGCACGGGCGATGCGCCCCCGGTGACGGAGGCTTGCGGGGCGGTGTGCCCTGTGGTGGCGGAGGAGGCGGACGAAGGCGCAGCGGCATCGGGGCGCGGCAAGGCGCACGCGGTGCCGTCCGGCATGCTGCCGGACGCGGCTTCGCCCAACGGAACGGGACCGGTGGACATGAGGCCTCCGAAAAGGGTGGGGAAAGCTTCCCCCACCCCGAGGCCTGTCCGTCCGGCAGTGGCCGCCCGCTGCACGACAGCGGTACGGATGCACGGAGGTGCTCGGAGGGGTGCTCTCCCTTCGACGCCTGCGAGGTTAGCTGACGGGCTCGGGCCGAAGAGATTGCCCTACGCCTTGCGGCGATGCGCCCCGTACCGGGTGACCGGCTGTTGGGTCCCCCGCTTCCGCCCCCAGGGCGGAACTCGGCGATTTCGACGAGGGGCTACGCCTGTCCGCGTGCGCTGTCAATGGGGGGCGAATGCCTTGTGCCGCAAGGCATTGCAGGCGTGTGAAGCAAGGGGGCGTGGTTCGTGAAGGGGGGCAGGGCAGGGCGGGGCGGAAGCGGGCGCAACGCGACGCCCCGGCGAAAGGGCGGGGCGCTTGCGCGTACTGTTGTCAGGGGGCTGTGCCGGTCATATAGTTGAACGCGCACGCGCGAGCAGGGCATGGTTGGTGGGCTTGCGTGCATCCGGAGCGCAACCGGTCAGACATGTGGTCAGGCGTCCGGAGCGCATCTGGGTGGGCGGCAGCGCCCCCGGCGGGAGTTTTTCCATTTTTTCGGGCATCGCCAAAGAAACCGCTTGACGGTGACGGCGTGCACATGTAGATACCCCTCCTGCCTCGCAGGTGTAGGCGCGTAGCTCAGGGGGAGAGCACTTCCTTGACACGGAAGGGGTCAGCAGTTCAAATCTGCTCGTGCCTACCACACCGAAAGCCCAGAGAGGGAGGTTCCGGCCTCCCTTTCTTGTTATGGTGCGCGCGGTTGCAACAACAAACTCACCGAGGAGATTCGGCGTGAACGTGACCATCGAAGGACAGGTGTTCGACGTGCAGTCCGGCGTCTCCTGCCGTGACGCCCTCAAGGGCGCCCTGAGCGGGAAGAAATTCAAGAATGTCGTAGCCTGCCGCTGCAACGGCACCCCGCTCGACCTTACCGCCACCGTGCCCGCCGACACCACCACCATCGAACCGGTCTTCGCCGATTCGCCGGAAGGCATCGAGCTCATCCGCCACTCCGCCGCGCACATCATGGCGGAAGCGGTGCAGAAGCTGTTTCCCGGCGTCAAGGTGACCATCGGCCCCGCCATCGACACCGGGTTCTACTACGATTTCGACTACGAGCGCCCCTTCTCCGTGGACGACCTCGAAGCCATCGAGGCGGAAATGCAGAAGATCGTGGCTGCCGCGCATCCCTTCTCGCGCACCGAAATGACCAAGGACGAGGCCGTGGCCCTGTTCGAGGGTATGGGAGAGACCTACAAGGTCGAGATCGTGCGCGACATTCCGGCAGACACGGTGTCCGTGTACCGCAGCGGCGACTTCGTGGACCTGTGTCGCGGCCCGCACATTCCCGATACCAGCTTCGTTAAGGCGTTCAAGCTGTTGTCCGTGGCCGGGGCCTACTGGCGCGGCGACGAGAAGAACCGCATGCTTTCGCGCGTGTACGGCACTGCCTTCGCCGATCCCAAGGCCCTGAAGGATTACCTGCACCAGATCGAAGAGGCCAAGCGCCGCGACCACCGCAAGCTGGGCCAGCAGCTGGATCTGTTCGCCTTCCACGAGGATGTCGCCCCCGGCATGGTCTACTGGCATCCCAAGGGCATGCTGCTGCGCACCATCCTCGAGGACTTCCTGCGCAAGGAACACCTGAAGCGCGGGTATGAACTGGTGCAGGGGCCGCAGCTTCTGCGCCGCGAGGTGTGGGAAAAGTCGGGCCACTACGAAAATTACCGCGAAAACATGTACTTCACTGTCATCGACGACAACGCCTATGGCGTGAAGCCCATGAACTGCGTCTCGCACATGCTCATCTACAAGAGCCACCTGCGCAGCTACCGCGACCTGCCGCGCCGCATGTTCGAGCTGGGCGTGGTGCACCGCCACGAAAAATCGGGCGTGCTGCACGGCCTTTTGCGCGTGCGCCAGTTCACCCAGGACGATGCCCACATCCTGTGCCGCCCCGACCAGCTGGAAGCCGAAATCATCGGCGTCATCGGCCTTGTGCGCGACCTGATGGGCCTGTTCGGGTTCGACTACCGCATCGTCATCTCCACCCGGCCGGAAAAGTCCATCGGCTCGGACGAGGACTGGGACCGCGCCACCAACGCGCTCATCGGCGCGGTGGCCACGGCGGGGCTTGCGTATACCATCAACGAGGGTGACGGCGCCTTCTATGGCCCCAAGATCGACATCAAGGTCACGGACGCCATTGGCCGCGAGTGGCAGCTGTCCACGATCCAGGTCGATTTCACCTTGCCTGACCGATTCGACTTGGTGTACATCGGGCAGGATGGCGAGCGCCATCGCCCGGTCATGGTCCACAGGGCCATCCTGGGTTCGCTCGAACGCTTCATAGGCGTGCTTACAGAACATTTTGCCGGGGCCTTTCCCACGTGGATCGTCCCCGTTCAGGCGCGCCTTCTGACCGTCACCGACGCCCAGAACGACTTCGCCATGGGTGCGCGTGACCAGCTTGCGGCCGCCGGCCTTCGGGTAGAGGCCGATACGCGCAACGAAAAGCTGGGCTACAAGGTCCGCGAAGCCCAGTTGGAAAAGATCCCTTACATCCTCGTGGTGGGGGACAAGGAAGTGGAGGCCGGGGGCGTCAACGTGCGGTTGCGCAGTGGCGAAAACCTTGGCCTCAAGACCCTTGCCGAAGTGGCGGAAATGATCAAGGCGGACTGCCAGGAACCGTTCAAACGTGGAGGAATGAGCTATAGCTTCTCCTAACAACAGGATGCGCCGCGATATCCCGCAGGACACCGTGCGGCGCAATGAACAGGTCCGTGCCCGCGAAGTGCGGGTCATCGGAGCGGACGGCGAACAACTCGGCATTTTGTCGCGCAACGACGCCATCGCGCACGCCAAGGAGCTGGGCCTCGACCTCGTCGAGGTGGCCGCCACGGCCGATCCGCCCGTGTGCCGCGTGATGGACTACGGGCGCTTCAAGTACGAGCAGCAGAAGAAGAAGGCCGAGGCGAAGAAGAACCAGACCGTGATCCAGATCAAGGAAATCAAGGTCCGGCCCAAGACGGATGACCATGACTACGACACCAAGGTCAGGCACATCCGCCGCTTCATCGAGGAAGGCGACCGCTGCAAGGTCACCGTCTTCTTCCGCGGACGCGAAATCGTCCACAAGGATCGCGGCCAGTCCATTCTCGACCGTATCGTCGAGGATACCAAGGACATCGCCAAGATGGACCAGGAGGCCCGCGCCGAAGGCCGCACCCTGTTCATGATGCTCGCTCCGCTGCCGAAGAAATAGGCCGCATCGGCCCTTGCTTCCGGCGCGTTTTTATCGCATTATGCCCCCTCTCGCCGGGGGTGCGGTCGCTTGCGCCGCTGCAACCGACCGGGAATTTTCGACGATCCAGTCCTTGAGAAGGTAAACCGGGTCCTCCGCCTTGCGCGGGGGGCTTCGTCATGTGTCCGTCGCCGCCTTGGCGGCTTCGGCGCGAGCAGAGAACGGCAAGGAGTATCCAATGCCCAAGATGAAGACCCGGCGTTCCGCCGCCAAGCGCTTCTCCGTGACCGGCAGCGGCAAGTTCAAGCGCCGCAAGCAGAACCTGCGCCACATCCTCACGAAGAAGAATGCCAAGCGCCGCATGCGCCTCGGCCAGTCCGCCACCGTGGACAGCACCAATGAAAAGGCCGTGCGCCGGATGATGCCCTACGCCTAGGACATAGACGCCATTCAGGTCCTTTCGCCCTCCGGCTGCGTCGGACTCGCCTTTTGCTCCGGTCGAGTACCAAAGAGTACACTCCCTTCGCAAAAGGTTCGTCCTCCTTGCCGGAGAACGAAATTTCCCTGAATGCCGCCCATGTCCGGCGTTATTGCCTTTGCCGGGCCAGCGCCCGGAAAGGCAGCCCAGCCCCGCAAAGGGGAGGGCGCATCTCCCGCACTTTACATTATCCGCTCCGCTGGCCCGGTCTCTCGCCTCGCGGAGTCAAGATCACGATGGAGGTATTCCATGCGCGTGAAGAGAGGTCTCGCCTCACACAGGCGTCACAAGAAGTATCTGGACGCGGCCAAGGGTTTTCGTGGCGGCCGCAGCAAGCTGTACCGCACCGCCCGCGAGGCCGTTGAACGTTCGTGGATGTACGCGTTCCGCGACCGCAAGGTGAAGAAGCGCGAATTCCGCAAGCTGTGGATCCTGCGTATCAACGCTGGTGCCCGCATGCACGGTCTGTCGTACAGCAAGTTCATGCACGGCCTCACCCTTGCCGGCATCTCCCTGAACCGCAAGGTGCTTGCCGACCTTGCCGTGCGCGAGAAGGAAGATTTCGCGAAGCTGGCGCAACTCGCCGCCTCGAAACTCAACTAACCCCCCACGGGGTCTCTACGCATGGACCTTCTCAAGGAACTGGAAAGCCTGGTCCCGGAACTCGAAAGAGGCCTGGACCAGGCTTCGTCGTTGACGGAGCTTGAGGAACTGCGTGTCGCCTTCCTTGGCCGCAAGGGGCGTCTTGCGCAGATCATGGGCCGCCTGCCCGAACTTTCGCCGCAAGACCGGCCCCGCCTGGGGCAGGCCGCCAACGGCGTCAAAATGGCGCTCACCGAACGCTTCGAAGGCCGCAAGACCGCCCTCGAAGCCGCCAGCGAGGCCGCCGCGCTTTCCCGCTTCGACCCGACCCTGCCCGGCCGCGCGCCGTGGCGTGGCTCGCTCCACCCCGATACCCTGGTCATGGAGGAAATCTGCTCCGTGTTCCGGGGGCTTGGTTACGACATCGTGACCGGGCCGGAAGTGGAGATGGACCACTACAACTTCGAAGCGCTGAACATGCCCGCCGAACACCCGGCGCGCGACATGCAGGATACCCTGTACGTCACCGAGTCCATCCTGATGCGCACCCACACCTCGCCGTTGCAGGTGCGCACCATGCTGGCGCGCAAGCCCCCGGTGGCCATCATCGCCCCCGGCAAGGTCTATCGCCGCGACTCGGACATCACGCACACCCCCATGTTCCACCAGATCGAAGGCCTGATGGTGGACAAGGGCGTGAGCATGGCCGACCTGCGCGGCACGCTCACGTCGTTCCTGCGCACCGTGTTCGGCGGCGATACCCGGGTCCGCTTCCGCCCCAGCTTCTTCCCCTTCACCGAGCCCAGCGCCGAGGTGGACATCTCGTGCTGCATCTGCGGTGGCAAGGGGCACGTGGGCAACGAACCCTGCCGGGTGTGCAAGACCACCGGCTGGGTCGAGATCCTGGGCTGCGGCATGGTGGACCCCGCCGTGTTCACCGCCGTGGGCTATGATCCCGAAGAATACACCGGCTTCGCCTTCGGCCTCGGCGTCGAACGCGTGGCCATGCTCAAGTACGGCATCGGCGACCTGCGCATGTTCTTCGAGAATGATGTGCGGTTCCTGTCGCAGTTCAGGTAGCCACTGACCCCGGATGGGTCTTTCGCCCGCTGGCGGCGTCGGGCTGCGCCTTGTGCCCCTGTTGCGCGAGAGTCACGTACAGGAAAAGTACGCTCGCCTCGGCCAAGGCTTGCCCTTCTTGCCAGCGAACGAAATCCCTCATCCGGGGCGGTTGCTGTCATGAACACTGTTTTTTGAATGCTTCTGCGGGGCAACCTGCCTCGTTCGGAAGGGGTGCAGGGGACAGCGTCCGCGTTGCGATCGCCATCCGTAAGGCTCGCGAGCTCGCCTAACGGCTGCCATCCTGCCCGCCGGAGGCGTAAAAAACGCCTGACGACCCCGCCCCTTCGCAAACTTTCTCATGGAGTAGCCCCATGCTGCTGTCCCTTGCCTGGCTGCGCGAATTCGTTCCCTTCGAAGGCACCGCCGAACAACTCGGCGACCGTCTGACCATGCTCGGCCTTGAACTGGAGGAAATCCGCCGCCCGTTCGACGCCATCCGTACCATCGTGGTGGGCCACGTGGTGGAGCGCGCCAAGCACCCGGAGGCCGACAAGCTGTCGGTGTGCAAGGTCGATGCGGGCCAGGGCGAGCTGCTGGACATCGTGTGCGGCGCGCCCAACGTGGCTGCCGGTCAGAAGGTGCCGGTGGCCCTGGTGGGCACCACCATGCCGGGCGGCCTGGTCATCAAGAAGGCCAAGCTGCGCGGCCAGCCCTCGCACGGCATGATCTGCTCCGAGCGCGAGCTGGGCCTCAGCGACGACCATGAAGGCATCATGGTCCTGCCGGAGCACTTCACGGTGGGCAGGCTGCTGGTGGACGAACTGCAACTGGACATGGAGGTGTGCGACATCTCCATCACGCCCAACCGCGCCGACTGCCTTTCGGTGCTGGGCCTTGCGCGCGAAGTGGCCCTGGGCTTCGGCCTGCCGCTGACCCTGCCCCGCCTGAACCTGATGGAAGACGGCCCGGACTGCTCCGGCGAGGTGGCCATCGACATTCCCGACCCGGCCCTGTGCCCGGTCTATCAGGGGCGCATCCTTGAAAACGTGCGGGTGGGCAAGAGCCCGGCGCGCATCCGCCATCGCCTTACCGCCATCGGCGTGCGCCCCATCTCCAACATCGTGGATGCTTCCAACTACGTGATGATGGAGCTGGGCCAGCCCCTGCACGCCTTCGACCTGGACCTGCTGGAAGGCGGGCGCATCGTGGTATCCCCGGCGGTGGCGGGCGAGCGCATCGTGACCCTGGACGGGCAGGATCGCGTGCTGACCCCCGGCGACCTGCTGATCCGCGACGGGGTGAAGCCCGTGGCCCTGGCGGGTGTCATGGGCGGCGCCAATACCGAGGTTTCCGACGTCACCACCCGCGTGCTGCTGGAAAGCGCCGTGTTCCGCCCCGGCACCATCCGCCGCACCTCGCGCCGGTTGGGCCTGTCCAGCGAGGCGGCGTATCGCATGGAGCGCGGGCTGGACCAGCCGGGTTCGCTCTTTGCCCTGCACCGCGCCGTGCAGATGATGGCCGAACTTTCCGGTGCGCGGCTGCGCCCCGGCGTGTGCAAGGCGGAACCGCGTCCGTGGACCAGCCCCGCGTTGCGCTTCCGCCCGGCGCGCGCCCGCATGCTGCTGGGCATGGGCGAGGACACCATCGGCGACGGCTTCTGCGCCGACACCCTGACCAGCCTCGGCTGCGTGCTGGACAAGACGGACGCCGCCGACTGGAAGGTTTCCGGCCCCAGCCACCGCCTGGACTTCGAGCGCGAGGCCGACCTGATCGAGGAAGTGGGCCGCGTGTACGGGCTGGACGCCATCCCCCCCGTGCTGCCCAAGGTCATGCGTCCGCTGGACCAGGCGGGCGCGCCCGAGTCCGAGTACGATTTCTGGAGGCGTATCAAGGGGTGGGGCCGCGGCCTCGGCCTTAACGAAGCCATCAACTACAGCTTCGTGGGCCAGAAGGATCTGGACCATCTGGGCCTGCCCGCCGAGGGGCGCATCCCGATCATGAACCCGCTGTCGGAAGACCAGAACGTGTTGCGCACGGCGCTGGCCCCCGGCCTTCTGAACAACCTGCGCCACAACATCGCGCAGGGCAACGCGGGGCTGCGGCTGTTCGAACTGGCGCGTATCTTCACGGCGGACGCCGGGTCGGAGACCACTGCCTGCGAACGTGGGCGCCTGGGCATCCTGATGTACGGCGCGCGCCACGACAGCGCGTGGCCCAACCCGGAAGCCGACGCCGATTACCAGGACCTCAAGGGCGTGGTGGAACACTTCGCGGCCTTCCTGCACCTGGGGCAGCCGTGCTGCGCGGTGGCCGATGCGCCGCACCCCTTCCTGGCCCCGTGCGTCACCGTGACGGTACAGGGCAAGGCGCTGGGCGTCATGGGCCGGGTAAGGCCCGACCTCGCCGACGCCTACCATGCCCGCAAGGACGTGTGGCTGGCCGACATCGACCTTGATGCGGCGCGCCAGTTGCACGACGCGGTGACGGTGCGCTTTGCCGCGCTGCCGGTGTATCCGCCGGTGCGGCGCGACATCACGGTCATGGCGCCTGCCGCGCTGCAGGCCGGCGCGGTGCTGGACCATGTGCGGGGAATGCGGCTGCCGCTGCTGGAAGGCATCGAACTCATTGACGTGTTCGCCCCCGAAGACCGCGAAGAGCGCAACCTGACCTTCCGCATGACCTTCCGCCATGCCGGGCGCACCCTGAAGGACGCCGAAGTGGACAAGGAACGCGAGAAAGTGGCAAGTTCGCTCCAGCAGGCACTTCCCATCCGGCTCTAGGGTTCGGCGGGGAGCGCCGCGTGCCCGCGCGGTTCGTGCGGGCGCACGGACAGTGAAACGGGAGACGGCATGGCGGAGCGGACATACCGGATAGGCGAGGCGGCGTCGCTGCTGAACCTGAAGACCTATGTCCTCAGGTTCTGGGAAACGGAGTTTCCCCAGCTGGTTCCGTTGCGCACCGAAAAGGGCCAGCGCCTCTATACCGAGGCGGACCTGGCCCTGCTGCGGCGCATCCGTCTGCTGCTGCACGAGCGCGGGCTGACCATAGAAGGCGCGCGCCGCATGCTGGCCGAGCGCGGGGCTTCGTCCGGCGTCGGCATGCCCGGTGCGCCCGACATGCCGGATGCGGCGGTGGGCGGCATGGGCGGACTGGTCGGCTTCGGTGATGACGACCCGGACGACATGGCACTGGGCGGTGCGCCGGGCCATGACGATGCTTCCGCCGACGCCGACGCGGATGCCGAACCCGATGTCGACGACGACCTTTCCGGCCCGCCGGGCCACCCCCTGTCCGCCGCCGCCTCGCGCGTGCAGGCGTGGGACCAGTACCTGCACGGGCTGCTGCTGCCCGATGACGGCAACTCCGCGCCCGCAAACGCCCGAGGCGGGCAGGCCGCTCCACAGGCCGCGCAGGCCGGGCCTGCTGATGGCGGCACCGCCACGGCCTGTTCCGGTGACGCGGCATCCGGCGGCGCCGCACCCGGAACGGTGCGCGAGATCATCGCGGAACTGCAGGCCATGCGACGCCTGCTGGCTGGCGCGGACTGATACCGCCATCCTTCTGCCGGGGCGGACGTCGCCCCGTCTGCCTGCCGCCGCTTCCGCCATTTTTGTTCGCCTGTCGCGTGATGGGATGGTCATTGGCCGAACCATACGCCTCCATCCGCACCGGTCCGTTTCCCGCAACCGCGCATCCGCGCCACGAGCACCGCATGATCCTTTCCCCTTCGCTGCTGTCCTCCGACTTCGGCCGTCTGGCCGACGAACTGGCCGCCCTGGAAGCCGCCGGGCTGTCCTGGGTACACTGGGACGTCATGGACGGCACCTTCGTGCCCAACATCACCTATGGCCAGCCGGTCATCGGACATCTGCGGAAACAGAGCCGCCTGTTCTTCGACGTGCACCTGATGGTGGAACGCCCGGAGCGCTACCTGCACGAATTCGTGGACGCCGGGGCGGACATGCTGGTCGTGCACGCAGAGGCGACCCCCCACGTGCAGCGCGCCCTGGCCGAAATCCGCCGCCTGGGCGTCAAGTCCGGCGTGGCCCTGAACCCGCACACCCCGCTTTCGGTGCTGGACTACGTGCTGGACGACGCGGACATGGTGCTGGTCATGACCGTGAACCCCGGCTTTGGCGGCCAGTCGTTCCTGCCCGCCAGCTACCGCAAGATCAGCGAGCTGCGCGCCATGATCAATGCGCGCGGCCTGTCCACGCTCATTCAGGTGGATGGCGGGGTGGACCCCGCCAACACGGCGCAACTGGTGCGCAGCGGGGCAGACGTGCTGGTTTCCGGCTCGGCCTTCTTCAAGTTTCCGCCCTATGGCGAACGGTTGAAGGCGTTCGAGGCGGCGGCGAATTCCGTATTGTAGGCGCGACCGGGGCGGGCAGAGAGCGCTGCAAGCGCATTCGCTCGCGTCATTTTCCCGTTGCCAGATGGCGCGGAACGGACTAGTCGGGTGTGGGCGCCGCCGAGGGGCAGTGCCCACCTCTCGTGTGTGCGGCCAATGCCGCCGCATGGATGAACGGTCTGCCGGTATTCGCCGGATTCGCGGACCTGCCGTCCGGCCAGTGAAGGTTTGATCCTATTGATGTCCAGGCAGGGCGCGCCGCGCCCGTCCCCGTGTATTTCCCGGCGCATCGCGCCGTACCGCTGCATAGCCAACGGCGCAGGGCGCCCGCCCGCCGCCGCATAGAACCCCGCTGGAGGTTGCAATGCCGTCTCGCAAGGAACTCGCCAACGCCATCCGCGTGCTCAGCATGGACGCCGTGGAAAAGGCCAAGTCCGGGCACCCCGGTGCGCCCATGGGCATGGCGGACATCGCCGAAGTGCTCTGGAACGATTGCCTGAAGCACAACCCCGCCAATCCCAAATGGGCCGACCGCGACCGCTTCGTGCTTTCCAACGGGCACGGCTCCATGCTCATGTACTCGCTGCTGCACCTTTCCGGCTACGATGTCAGCATGGACGACATCCGCAACTTCCGGCAGCTGCATTCCAAGACCCCCGGCCACCCAGAATACTCCGTCACCCCCGGCGTGGAGACCACCACCGGTCCGCTGGGGCAGGGCATTGCCACCGCCGTGGGCATGGCCATGGCCGAACGGCTCATGGCCCAGCAGTTCAACCGCCCCGGCTACGACGTGGTGGACCATGCCACGTACGTGTTCCTGGGCGACGGCTGCATGATGGAAGGCATCTCGCACGAGGCGTGTTCGCTTGCGGGCACCCTGGGCCTCGGCAAGCTGACCGCCTTTTATGACGATAACGGCATTTCCATCGACGGCGACATCGCCGGGTGGTTCGCCGACGACACCCCGGCCCGTTTCGAGGCCTACGGCTGGCACGTGGTGCGCAACGTGGACGGCCACGACGGCGAGGCCATCGCCGCCGCGCTCAAGGCCGCCCGTGCGGTGCCCGGCAAGCCCAGCCTGATCTGCTGCAAGACCTGCATCGGCCAGGGTGCGCCCACCAAGGCGGGCAGCCACAACTGCCACGGCTCGCCCCTGGGCGCCGCCGAAATCGCCGCCGCGCGCGAAGGCATGAACTGGCCGCATCCGCCCTTCGAGATTCCGGCGGACATCTATGCCGGTTGGGACGCCCGTCCGCGCGGCACCGCCGCCGAGGCCGCCTGGAACGACCTGTTCGCCCGCTACCGCGCCGCCCATCCCGAACTGGCCGCCGAATTCGAGCGCCGCATGGCGGGCAACCTGCCCGCCGACTGGCAGGCGGGCGTGGCCGCCGCGCTTGCCGCCACCGATGGGGCAAAGGAAACCCTGGCCACCCGCATCGCCTCGCGCAACGCCCTGAACGCCGTGGCCCCGCTGCTGCCGGAAATGATCGGCGGCTCGGCGGACCTTACCGGTTCCGTGGGTACCTGGCACAAGACGTCCAAGCTGGTCACCCCCGGTGACTGGTCCGGCAACTACATCTCCTACGGCGTGCGCGAATTCGCCATGGGCGCCATCATGAACGGCATGGCCCTGCATGGCGGGTTCCTGCCCTACGCGGGCACCTTCCTGATCTTCTCCGACTACGCCAAGAACGCCATCCGCCTGTCCGCGCTGATGGGCGCGCGGGTGGTCTGGGTGCTCACGCACGATTCCATCGGCGTGGGCGAAGACGGCCCCACCCACCAGCCGGTGGAACAACTGGCCGGTCTGCGCCTTACCCCCAACGTGCAGGTGTGGCGCCCCTGCGACACCGTGGAAACCCTGTCCGCGTGGAAGTTCGCCGCCGAATGCGCCACCGGCCCCACCTGCATCTCGCTGACCCGGCAGGACGTGCCCTTCGTGGAACGCACCGCCGAGCAGCTCGCCAACATCGCGCGCGGCGGCTACGTGCTGCGCGACTGCGCGGGCACCCCGGAAGCCCTCATCATGGCCACCGGCTCCGAAGTGCAGTTGGCCCTTGCCGCCGCCGATGCGCTGGCCGCCAGGGGCCGCAAGGTGCGCGTGGTGTCCATGCCGTCGTCCACCCAGTTCGATCGCCAGGACGCCGCGTATCGTGAATCGGTGCTGCCGTCCGCCGTGCGTGCGCGCGTGGCCGTGGAAGCCGCCGCCGTGGACGGCTGGTGGAAGTACCTGGGCCTGGACGGCAAGGCCGTGGGCATGACCGGCTTTGGCGAATCGGCCCCCGGCAAGGTGCTGTTCGAATACTTCGGCATTACCGCCGGGAAGGTCATTGAAGCGGTGGAGTCCCTGATCTAAGGACTCCACAAGGGGCTTTTTGCCTCTGCCTGACCGACCCGAAGGGCGCGAAGCGTGCCCGTTGGGCGAGCGTGCGAGCCCTACGGGCATCGAGCGCAGAGCGGTCAGAACGCCTTTTTATTCCGGTCACGTACGAGAAGAGTGCGCTGCTGTCCCCATCCGTAACACTCGCGCAAGCGCTCGCGTAACGGCTGCGGCACGCTCCCTCCATAAAAAGGCGTTCTTCCTTGGCACAGACAAAAATCCCTCTTGTGGCAGTATTGCCAAGTGGGACGATGGCGTACCGTGGACGCGCAGGACAAGCGCAGTACGGCCCCGCCCCCCAGTCTGGACACCGGGCGCGAACGTGGTAGGATGCAAATGCCACGTTCGCGCCTTTTCTTTTGTCAACCAAATCAAGCAAATCGAGCAGCAGAGGTATATCCATGGCCGTACTGAAGATGACCGACCTTGATCTGAAGGGTAAGCGCGTCCTCCTGCGTGAAGACCTCAACGTGCCCCTGAAGGATGGCAAGGTGACCAGCGACAAGCGCATCCGCGCGGCGCTGCCCTCCCTCCAAATGGCCCTCAAGGCCGGTGCCCGCGTGCTGCTGGTGTCGCATCTGGGCCGCCCCACGGAAGGCGAGTTCGACCCCGCCTTCTCGCTGGCCCCGGTGGCCGAACATCTGTCCAGGGCCCTGGGCTTTCCCGTGCCGCTGGTGCGCGACTACATCGACGGTATCGAGGTGGCGGAAGGCCAGTGCGTGCTGTGCGAGAACGTGCGCTTCCTGAAGGGCGAAAAGAAGGACGACGAGGCCCTGGGCCGCAAGCTGGCCGCTCTGTGCGACATCTTCGTCATGGACGCCTTCGGCGCGGCGCATCGCGCCCAGGCCTCCACCCACGCCGCCGTGCGCTTCGCCAAGGTGGCCTGCGCCGGGCCCCTGCTGGCGGCGGAACTGGATGCCCTGTCCCGCGCGCTGGACGCCCCGGCCAAGCCCATGGTGGGCATCATCGGCGGTTCCAAGGTGTCCACCAAGCTGACCCTGCTGGATACGCTGTCCAAAAAGGTGGACCGGCTCATCGTGGGCGGCGGCATCGCCAACAATTTCATCAAGGCCGCCGGGTACGAGGTGGGCCGTTCGCTGTACGAGCCGGATCTGGTGGACGAGGCCGCCCGCCTGATGGCCGCCGCCAAGGCCGCCGGGGGCGAGATTCCCGTGCCGGTGGACGTGGTGGTGGGGCCGGAATTCGCGGAATCCGCCCCGGCAACGGTGCGCAAGGTTTCCGAAGTGAAGCCGGACGAGATGATCCTGGACATCGGTCCCGAAACGGCAAGGCTGTACCGCGACATTCTGATGCAGGCGGGCACCATCGTCTGGAACGGTCCGGTGGGCGCCTTCGAGGTGGAGCAGTTCGGCCAGGGCACCAAGGCCCTGTGCATGGCCGTGGCCGACAGTCCGGCGTTTTCGCTGGCGGGCGGCGGGGATACCGTGGCCGCCATCGAGAAGTACGGCGTGGTGGATCGCATTTCGTACATGTCCACCGGCGGCGGTGCCTTTCTGGAATTTCTGGAAGGCAAGACCCTGCCCGCCGTGGCCGTGCTTGAGGAACGTTCCGGCAAGGGCTAGCAACGGCAGGATGCAGCGCTGGTACATGCGGGCAATTGCGCGGGTGCACCGGCTTGCGTCATGTGTTTCACGCGGCGCGCTTCCGTTGCCATGGTGGCCTGGGCCATCGGCAACGGGGCGCGCCGTTGACGTTTCACGCCGCGCCAATGCATGGGCCGTGGCGTGGACGTTCAGCCGACGCTCCGCACCTTTAGGATGCGGACATGCACGGCCCGGGGACGGGAAGGGCGCGCGGAAGAAAAGCCCATGGCCGTTACGTTGCATCGGCATCGCGAGCATTGCCGATACGTTGTCGCAACGTGTTTCGCAACGTGTGTGCGGTGTGCGTGCTGCCCTGGGCAGGACCGGGGGGAAGCGGCCACTGACGCAGGTTTTCCTCGCAGCGTGCAGCAGGGGTGCGTGGCGCTGCGTTCATTTTGCGTTCCTGTTTGGGGTTTTCCGCTACGCTGTTGTTGACTTGCTGTAGTTGCGGATGTAAGAGCGGCGATGTGCCGTGACTGGTGCCGATGTTTCGGTGTCGTCGCTTCGGCCCCGTCGTTCAATTCCCGCGGAGGTCCATTATGGATGACTTTTTGAAGGAAGCCCTGGAAATCGTAAAGGCGCAGGCCAGTGTACGGACCATGACGGAGGACGAGATCACCTCCATGGTACAGAAGCTGGCCAATGGCATTCGTGCCATCAGCCTTGGCGAAACCGAGCCTGAAGAGGCGTGCGAAGCCTGCGGCGACCCGCGCAAGGCCGTGAAGGAAAAGTCCATCACCTGCCTCGAATGCGGCAAGTCGTTCAAGATCCTTACCCGCAAGCATCTTGCGTCGCACGGCATTGACGCCGCCGCCTATCGCGAGAAGTGGGGCCTCAAGAAGAACACCCCGCTGGTGTGCAAGGCGTTGCAGCGCGAACGCCGCAAGAAGATGAAGGACATGAAGCTTTGGGAGAAGCGGCGCAAGCCCGCTTCCTAGGCGGGGGGCACCGGCCGCGTGCCGGCAGCCTCGGGAGGGCCGCTTGTTGCGGCGGCACCGCCGAGAATTCGCGACGGAAAAAGGCCGTCCTGCGTGATGCAGGGCGGCCTTTGCCGTTGTTCGGGATGCCCCGCCTGGGCGTGGCCCGCGCGCACCGCAAACAAGGAACCGCCCTGGCGGGCGGTTCGGAGAACATGCGGGAACGGCGGGATGTCCGGGGTCAGTTGTCCAGCGCGCCTTCGCCCACGATGAGCGAGCGGCCGCCGTCGTCGGTGCCGTCGGGCTTGGGGGCGTGTTCCGTGGCCACCATGCGGTAGCCGAAGCTGACGTAGAGCGGGCCCTGGTCGTCGGGGTCGAGGTAGAAGCGCGTTTCGAAGGGGATGGCCCCCTCGTCGCCCACGGCGCGGGGCAGGTAGTCGTATTCCTCGGCGTCGAGCACCCGGCCCGAGGCATCGCTGAGGTAGACCATCACCGTGAGTTGCTCGTACCACTTGGCCCAGGCGGGCAGGGCGCCGGGCGCAAGGCTGGCCTGTCCGCGTACCCCCACCGATTCGCGCAGGGGTACCACGCGGTAGGTGAAGCGCAGGTACTGCATGGCGACGGTCTGCGGCGTGTCGGGCTGCAACTGGGCACGGGCAAGGTGCCCCACGGTCTGCTTGGCGCAGCCTGCAAGCAGGCCGGTGCACAGCAAGAGCATGGCCAGCACGGTCAGCATGCGGAATTCGGGCCGTTTGGCGTGGCCGGATTCGGGGCGGAACGGGGAGCGGGGGGAAAACACGGGCATGGCATCTCCGGCGGTTGCGGGACGTGCGGTTGCGTCGCAAGGGGAATGCGCTGCGGCGAACGGGCTGGGCCCTGCCGCGTGGAGGATCGCGGCCGACACGAAGTGATGCGTCCAACTGGCCTTACGGCTTGGGCGGACCATAGACCAGCATTTCCGCCAGCGTCAAGGAAACCCGGGGGGAAACGCGGGGGGAAACCCGGGGGGCGCCGCCCTTGCCCGCGCCCTTGGCACAGTGCTCCATTTCCAGTTCCGCCAGGCGCCGGTAGAAGGGGGTGCGGTCCAGGGTGGGCACGGCCTCGTCGGGCTGGCCGTCGGTCAGGCCGCAGAATCGGTGGCAGCCGCGGAACACCTGGCGCTGCCCGTCGGGACGCAGCAGCACGTTGCGGGTGCCGTGCATGCGGCAGATCATCAGCCGGTGGGCATACAGGCCGCACAGCCCCTCGTCGTTGACGGGGCACATCACGCGCGGCACCACTCCGGCGGCCCGCGCGGCTTCGCACTGGGCAACCACATCGCGGGCGCGGCGCAGGTATTCGGCGCGGCGCACCTCCGGCAGGGCCAGCATGCCCTTCCACAGGTAGGCCCACTCCACGTGGGTGTGGTGCTGGAAATGGGTAAGGCAGCAGTTGTCCTCGCAGCCCGCGCAGGTCAGCCCGGCGGCGCTGGCGGTTTCCGCGTAGGCCCGTTCCATGTCGGCGTACAGTTCCGCCAGACGGGCGAAGACGCCAAGCCCCTTGCGGCCACCCTTCGATGTCGGTTTGCCCGGCTGGGGAGGGCCAGCCGCGTTCAGTGCGGCGGCAATGCGCGCGGACGCGAGGGGGGCAGGCTTGCGCGCGGGGTTGTGGCCGGACATCATGCCTCCCCGCCGGTCAGCCAGGCCACGATGCGCGCGGCGCAACCGCCGGGCGACAGGGCGTCGGCGGCCACGGTGAAGCTGGCGTAGCGCCGGTACAGTGCGATGCGCTCGTTGTACAGGTCCTCTATGGTCTGCCCCGGCGCGATGGCCAGCCCCCGTTCCGGGTTCATGGCAATGCGTTCCAGGATCAGCGGCAGGGAAACGTCAAGGTAGACCAGCGGCCCCAGCGCGGACAGGTGGGCCATGGCCTCGGGGCGATAGACCACGCTGCCCCCGGTGGACAGCACGGTGCGCCGCGCCCCGATGCGACGGATGACGCCCGCTTCCACGTCCAGGAAACGTTCCTTGTCCATGGAATCGGCCACGGCTTGCAGCCGGGTGCCGTAGGTGGCCTCGATGAGGTTGTCGGTATCCACGTGGGCCCAGCCAAGCTGAAGGGCCAGTTCGCGGCCCACGGTGGTCTTTCCGGCACCGGCCATGCCGATGATGCTGACGCACCCGTCGGGTGCGATGCGTGCGGGGTCAAGCGGAAGGGGGGCGATGGGAGTGGTCATGTTCAGTCCTGTGACGATGTCCTGTGCGCTGTCCGGACGAATGCGCGGGGCCGTGGTGGCCGGAAATTCCTTGCGGCGCAGGCCCGGCGCGACTGCCTGTGTAGTCGGCTGCGGCATGCGGTGTCAACCGGCGCGGTGCGTGGCCGGGAAAGGCAGGTGGCGTACGCCGGGCGCCGCGTGTTGATGCGCTGCCCCGGCCATGCGCTGGCCACGCGCTGGCTTGTCGCGCGCTACCGGGCAAATGCAAAAAGGCAGGCCCGCCGAAGCGGACCTGCCCGAAAGGCAGCGTGCGAAAGCGATTAACGCTTGGAGTACTGGTACCGGGCGCGGGCAGCGCGCTGGCCGTACTTCTTGCGTTCCTTCTTGCGGGCGTCGCGGGTCAGGAACCCGGCGCGCTTCAGGGCACCGCGCAGTTCCGGCTCGACTTCGAGCAGGGCGCGGGAAATGCCGTGGCGCACCGCTTCGGCCTGGCCGGTCACGCCGCCGCCGCAAACGTTGACCTTGATGTCGAAGCGTTCGACGTTCTTGGTCAGCACCAGGGGCTGGCGGATGATCATTTGCAGCGACTTGCGCGGGAAGTAGTCTTCGAAGGGGCGACCGTTCACCACGATTTGACCGGAACCGGCGTACAGTCGGGTACGGGCCGTGGCGGTCTTGCGGCGACCGGTGCCGTAGTTGAATTCGTTGGCCATGATTCTCTCCGGCTCGATCGGGTTAGTACTGGATGGCGAGCGGCTGCGGGTTCTGGGCGGCATGCGGATGCTCGGGGCCTGCGTAGACCTTGAGCTTCTTCAGCATGGCGCGGCCAAGCCGGTTCTTGGGCAGCATGCCCCGCACGGCGTTCATCAGCACGCGTTCCGGATGGGAGGCGAGCAGCTTCTCGAGGGTGATCTCGTGAAGACCGCCGACATACCCGGAGTGACGGTAGTATTTCTTGGCGGCAAGCTTGTTGCCGGTGACCTTGATCTTTTCGCAGTTGACCACGACGATGAAGTCGCCGTTGTCCATGTGCGGTGCGAACTCGGGCTTGTGCTTGCCACGCAGGCGATGCGTGATCTGGGTGGCAAGGCGGCCGAGAACCAGGTCGGAGGCATCGACCACGAACCATTCGCGGTTGATGTTCTCGGGCGTGGGGCTGAACGTTTTCATCAGAGCGTACTCCTGTGCGAGCTCGAAAGAACGGTCTATGTATTGGGTTCCCCGCCCTCTGTCAATAGAAAAAGGGCGTAGAAACGCGCGACGGACGATGCCGCCCCCGCAGGGTGGCATCATGCGTGCGATGCTTGCCGTACCGGACGGAACCGGACTGGCCGGGGGTGCCTTGTCAGCCCATGGTCGGGCAGTGATGCTGGCGGTCCCTGGCGCATGTCGCGGTGACGCGGGGTTCGCTTGGCGGTCGTCCGCACTTCGGTTCCCACTGGCGCGCCTAACGGGGCGGCGGGCCTGGGGAGCGGACAACTGGCCCCGCAAACCGCCAATGACGGGCGGGGCGGGGCAGCACCGGGCAGGCGCCGGAAGAACTCGGCCGGAAGGTTGGCTTGGACCCTCCCGCTGGCTTCCGTGGCGTGAACCCGAAGCGTATCGCTTCAAACTCTTGAGCTTTATACCACGACCGCATACATTGCCAAGAGATTTTCTTGAACCCCCACGGGAGGACCCATGCCCAGCATTCGCAAGAGCCTGCTCCAGTTCGTTTTTTCCGGTGCGTACATGAAGCGGTGGAACGACAAGCTGCGGCCCGTGGAACTGATGGAGGTGGACAAGCAGGCCCACAAGATGATCGTTGCGTGGCTGCTGCTGCAACTGAACACCCGCAACCTGCCCGCCGAAGAACGACTGCGCCTTGGCGCGGAAGTGGTGGAAGGCGGACTGTTCGACTATTTCTACCGCCTGGTCATCACCGACATCAAGCCGCCGGTGTTCTATCGCATAAAAGAGAACGAGGCCCACTACCGCGAGCTCACCGAGTGGGTGGCGGACGAACTGGAACACATCGTGCGTCCGCTGGACGAGGACTTCTGGCAGCGGCTGCTGACGTACATCCGCCGCCGCGAAAAGAACACCCTGGCCGACCGCATCCTGACCGCCGCACATCTCTACGCCAGCGGCTGGGAATTCAACCTCATCAAGCCGCTGAACGGGTTCGACGACGAAATGCCGGAAATCGACGGCTCGTTCCAGACCCGCCTGACCGCCATGGCAGACCTGGCCGGGGTGCCCGAACTCATCGGCGGCTCCAGCAACGCACTGGGGCGTTTTGCAAATCTTTGCGGTCAGTTGCGCTTTCAGAAGCGTTGGTCGCAGACCCCCCGCATTCCCGAAACCTCGGTCATCGGGCACATGTTCATCGTGGCCTGCTACGCCTATTTCTTCAGCATCGCCGTGGGCGCGTGCCCCGCGCGGCGGCTGAACAACTTTTTCTGCGGCCTGTTCCACGACCTGCCTGAAGTGCTGACCCGCGACATCATCTCGCCGGTGAAGCGTTCCGTGAAGCAGCTGCCCGAACTCATCCGGCAGTACGAAGAGCAGGAAATGCAGGAACGGGTGTTCTCGCTGCTGGACAAGGCGGGCTATGGCGACGTGGCCAGCCGCCTGGGCTATTTCCTGGGGCTGGCCACGGGGTCCGAATTCGACGAGACCGTGCGCGAACCTGGCACCGACGGCACCCCGGACATGATCCGCAAGGTGACCTTCGAGGAGTTGCAGGCCACCTGCAACCTCGACGCGCTGGACCCCAAGGACGGTCGCCTGGTGAAGGCCTGCGATACCCTTGCCGCGTTCATCGAGGCGCACACCTCGGTCCGCAACGGGGTGACGTCGAGCCACCTGCAGGAAGCCATTGCCCGGCTGCGCGGCGAGTATCGCCGGGTGACGCTGGGGCCGTTGCATGTGGGGGCGCTTTTTGCCGACTTCGACTAGGACGGTTGCGGCACAGGGGCCCTTTTGAACTCTGCTGTCGTCAAACCGCAGTTTCATTCCGGTCGAGTACCACAAACGTACACTCCCTCCATGAAACTGCGGTTTTCCTCGGCAGAGTCCAAAATTCCCTCCTGTGCCGCAACCGTCCGGCGCGTGCCGGGGTATATCCCCACCTGCACAGGCCTCGCCTGTAGCGTTGGCTTGGCCGGTGCGTCCCTTTATGGTCCATCAAACCGTGTTTTTCTTCGGCAGAAGCCAAACTGCGCTCTTGCGCCGATACCACCTGCTCGCCCGGTATAGTCCCGGCTTCTCCTGACTTGCGGCATGAAGCCACGCCGGATGGAGTAATGTGACGGTGTTCCCGTCCCGCATCCTTCCGCAGGGCTTGTGAAAGAGAAGACAAGCGGGGCGAGTTTTGATAACGATGACGCCATGCCCCATCCCGGCCTGATTCCGTCGAGAGGCCGGAGCGGCCCCGGAAACTTCGCGAATGCTCCGCTGATGCTCCGGTCGGCCTGATGTCCATGAACACACTGCGAGGAGAGTGCCGATGCTGTTGCGAAAGCGTGCCTGGGACATCGTACGGGAAGAATTCCCCAAGCTGCGCGAGGACGATTCGCTGGCCGAGGCCATGCGCAAGCTGAGCTCCTGCGTGGGGCCCGACGGCGGGGGCGGGGCGGGTTGCCTGTGCGCCCTGGTGTATGACGAGCGCGACATGCTGCGCGGTGCGCTTTCCGTGTGGGACACCGTGCGCTTCATGGAAGATTCGCTGCTGCGCAGCGGCTCTCTGCGCGGCATAGAGGAGGACGGCTTCGACCGCATCTACCGCAATGCCTGCAAGGTGGCCGGTTCCACCAAGGTGCGCGACGTCATGGACCGCGACATGACCCAGGTGGCCCCCGACGACCCGCTGCTGGTGGTGCTGGAGAGCTTCGTGAAGAAGGGCCGCAGCTATGCCGTGGTCACCGAGGCGGGCAAGGTGCTGGGCGTCATCATGATCAACGACGTGTTCCGCGAGATCAGCGGCGAAATCATCAGCCGCGCCTAACGTCCGTGTCGGCGGCGGGCTGCCGGGGCCATCCCCGCGCGCCCCATGCCCCGACCTTTGCCGATGTGTTCATGCCGACGCAAAAGGGCCGCTCCCGGAAGGGGGCGGCCCGTTTGCGTCGTGTGGGGGGCGTGAAGAAGGCGGAAAAGGGCGCGTGCCGTGCCGAGTACTGTGTGATCGCCGTCTTTCCCCGGCCTGAGGGCAGCCGGGCCTGGGGTGTCTTTTCCGGGTGGGGCGTTCCCCTTACCCCTTGGCCGGGGGGGCGTCGGCCTTGGGCTTGCCGGTGGTGCCGAAGGCGTTGGTCACCAGCGCGTTGAGCAGCAGCGTGGTATAGCGCGCGTCGTAGCGCACCTTGTCCGCCGCCAGTTCCTGCACGGCGGGCACCAGTTCCTTGGCCGGGGCGTAGGGGCGCGTGCTGATCATGGCGGAGAACGAATCGGCCACGGCACAGATGCGGCCCAGTCGGCTGATCTGCTCGCCCTTGAGTTTCTGCGGGTAGCCGGAACCGTCCAGCCGCTCGTGATGCTCCAGGGTGCACTGGCGCAATTCGTCGAAGGCCAGCCCCATCTTGTGCATGATCTTGGCCCCCACCAGCGGATGCAGGGGGATCTTGTCCTTTTCGTCGGGTTTCAGCGGGGTTGTCTTGGACAGGATGAACGCGGGCACCTTGGCCATGCCCAGGTCGTGCAGCAGGAGGGCCAGCGCCGACCGGTCCAGGTCGCGGCGCTTCAGGTTGTCGCCCATGGAAGTAACCAGCAGCCACAGCCCCACCGAAAGGGTGTTCAGCGAATGCTTGGCCAGCGAATGCTCGCGGTGCAGGCGGCGCATGAACTGCTTCACCCGGTGCTTGTCCTGCCACAGGTATTCGGTCAGCACCATCACGTCGCGGTACAGCACCTCGAACACCGGCTTCACGGGCTGGTCGATGAATGCGTTCACCCGCAGGGTCAGGGCCTGCTGGAAGATGTCGGCGACTTCGCCTTCCTTCAGGTTCTTGTCCACCAGTACCAGGTCCAGTTGGTGCACGATGTGCTGCGAATAGATGGGGTGGTCAGAGCGCGAGACGAACAGGTCGCCCGCCTCGCACATGCGCTGCACCTCTTCCACCTGCTCGTTGGTAAGCCGTGCGCCCTTGCGGGTGTACGGCTGCAACTGGGCCAGGTCTTCCCGGAAGCGAAACAGGTCTACCGGGGGACGGTATTTGGGAAAGCTCGACAATATCTCCGTACTGATCTGGTAGTATTCCTCGGAAATATTGTCGGGGATGGTTGCCTTCACCGTGGGTAGCTCCCTTGTGGTGCTCGCGTGGTCCGCGTGGCAAGCGCGGCTGATGTCGTGGCGTCCTGCCCGCTCTGCCCGTTCTGCCTGTCATGGGGTTCCGGCCCGTTCGGGCCGTTGCTGCATGGGGTCGGACGCAGTCTGCCGTTACTTTCTGTAGATCTTCACCATGTTGGTGCCGCGCGGCTTGCGGCCCGCCTTGGGCTGCCCGGCGGTAATGACCACGTTGTCGCCCTTTTCGAAGTCGGGTGCGGTATCCACGAAGCGTTCGGCCCGTGCCACGTGGCCGGGGATGTCCAGCGGGATGTCCTGCGGCACGATGCCCCACGAGAAGTTCAGGGCGCGCAGGGCGGCCTGGTCGGGCGTCAGGGCCCAGACCATCTGGCGCGGGCGGCGCGACGAGATGAGCCGGGCGGACGCGCCGGTCATGCTGTGCGAGACGATGCCCTTGGCGCCGGTCTTCTCCGCCAGCAGGCAGGCCGCGTACGCCAGGAAGTCCGCCGTGCCCTTTTCGTCGGCGGGCTCGGCAAGGCGCTGCGTCTCGAAGTGCAACTCTTCTGCTTTTGCGGCAATTTCTTTCATGAATTCAACGGTTTCAACGGGAAAGTTGCCCATGGCCGTTTCTTCGGAAAGCATCACGCAGTCGGCCCCGTCCAGCACGGCGTTGGCCACGTCGGTGGTTTCCGCGCGGGTGGGGGAGGGGCTGTTGACCATGGACAGCAGCATCTGGGTGGCCACGATGACCGGCTTGGCCGCGCGGTTGCAGGCGCGGATGATGCGCTTCTGCATGGCGGGCAGGGCGGGCAGGGGGCATTCCACTCCCAGGTCGCCGCGGGCCACCATGATCACGTCGGCCTCGGCCAGGATGTCGTCCAGCCGGTCAACGGCGTTCTGCCGTTCCAGTTTGGCGATGACGGGAATGTGCTTGCGGCCGCTGGCCGCGATGATTTCCTTGGCGTCGCGGATGTCTTCCGGCGTCTGCACGAAGGACAGGGCCACGGCGTCCACGCCCAGTTCCAGGCCGTCGGCCAGGTCCTTGCGGTCCTTTTCGGTCAGGGCGGGCAGGCGCACCGACTTGCCGGGCAGGGCCAGGCCCTTGCGCGAGGTGATGATGCCGCTGTTGTCGGCCTCCAGTTCAAAGCATCCTGCCGGGGCGGTGCCCAGCACGCGGAACTGCAACCCGCCGTCCGACAGCACCAGCCGGTCGCCGGCTTCCAGCCCGTTCAGCACCGGCTGATTGGTGAAGGGAATGAACGGCAGCACGGCGTCGGCCGGGGCCTTGGGACCCAGCAGCACGCGGTCGCCCTTGCCCACGGAGATGGCGCCGTCCGGAATTTCGCCGATGCGGATCTTGGGGCCGGAAAGGTCCTGCAAGATGGTTACCGGGCTGCCGCATTCGGCTTCCAGTTCGCGCAGCAGGCGCACCAGATCCACGAACATGGACGCGTTGCCGTGGGAAAAGTTGAGTCGAAAGATGCGCACTCCAGCGGCGATGAGGCGCGAAAGCACCTCCCGCGAGCGCGATGCCGGACCTATGGTGGCGATTATCTTCGTTCTCATGATCCACCCCTGTGCAATAAGTTGTATCTTGTCAAGCCGTTTGTGCGTCGCGGAGGGTTTCACCGACCATGCGGCGGTGCGTGGCGGATACCCCCGTATATCGTGTCGGCACCCATCATGTCCCCATGCGTTTCATAAAAATATCAGCGCAGGTCGCACCTGCTGCCGCAGGGGCAGGCGCATGCCGCCCGGGGGGCGAAATGCCGTGCGGCAGCGCACGCCGGGCCCGTGCAGCAGGTGCCGGGCATGTCTTTCTGTGTGGCGCTTTGCTTGGTCGTATTTTGGTGAAATTAAATGGTATTTTTTCTTGTCTCCGCGCTGGCGGAGGTCCGTTAGAAATTTTCTAGACTCCGCCGGATGCCACGGCTTGACAGTGTCAAACATATCATAGAGAAAGTGGGAAATTGTGGTAAAAGGTGGTAGAGTCTCCCTGAAAAGCCCCTTCCTTCCGATGGAAAGCGCCCCGCGTGGCACGTGGGGGAAACGGCGGAAGCAGGGTCCGTTTTTTCGACCCCTCGCGCAATAGCGCGGGATGACAGGCAAGTGGTGTTTCCATGTTGTTCAGAGGCCGTTCCCACCGCAGTCTCGACCCCAAGGGCCGACTGATGCTGCCGCCGGATTTCCGCGACATCCTCGTGTCGCGTGCCGACGGTGGCAAGCTGGTGCTGACCAGCTTCGACGACTGCGTCATGGGCTACCCCCTGCCCGACTGGGAAGACTTCGAGCGCAAGTTCTCGAACCTGAAGAACCCTTCGCGCAAGATGCGCGACTTCCGCCGCCTGGTCATCGGCAGTGCCGAACTCATGGACCTGGACGGGCAGGGGCGGGTGCGCATCTCGCGTTCGCACATGGACTACGCGGGCATCACCAAGGACGTGGTGTTGCTGGGCCAGGGCAGTCGCTTCGAAATCTGGGACCAGGGCCGCTTCGACGGCATCGTGGCGCAGGACTTCGACGACGTGGCCGCAGAGCTTGCCGACAGTGGCATCGAACTTTCCCTTTAGGCCCGGCAGGGCACAGCCCCTCAAAAACCACAGGACATCGTCATGACCGGCGCACCCGACTCCACCACACCGCAGGCCGCCTCCGTTTCCACGGAAGGGGCTCGCGCCGCCACGCTGCATGTGCCCGTGCTGCTGGACGAGGTGCTGGAAGCGCTGGCGCCCCGCCCCGGCGGTCGGTACCTGGACGGTACCGTGGGCCTTGGAGGCCATTCCGCCGCCATCATGGACCGCATCGGCCCGGACGGCGAACTGTGCTGCCTCGACCGCGACACCACGGCGCTTGAGCTGGCCCGCCAGCGCCTGGCCCCGTGGGGTGGCCGCGTGCATTTCTTCCACACCCGCTACGCGGATTTCGAGGCCGCGCTGGATCAGCTGGGCTGGGACAAGGTGGATGGCGCGCTCATCGACATCGGCGTGTCGTCCATGCAGATCGACACCGCCGACCGCGGCTTCAGCTTTAACGCCGACGGCCCGCTGGACATGCGCATGGACCGGGACGGCGACGAGGCCCCGGCATCGAAGCTGGTGAATCGGGCCACGGCGGACGTGCTCAAGGACATCATCCGTCGCTACGGCGAAGACCCCATGGCCGGGCGCATCGCCCGGGCCATCGTGGATGCCCGTGCAACGGGGCCCATCGAGACCACGGCCCAGCTCGCGGCCATCGTGGACCGGGCCTACCCGGCCAAATGGCGCGCCACCTCGCGCAACCACCCGGCCACCCGCACCTTTCAGGCGTTGCGCATGGCCGTCAACGACGAACTGGGGCAGCTGGAAGGCTTTCTCGACCGCATTCTGGACCGGCTGAACCCCGGCGGGCGGCTGGCGGTGATCACCTTCCATTCGCTGGAAGACCGCATCGTCAAGCACCGCCTGCGCGACGAATCGCAGGCCTGCGTGTGCCCGCGCGGCGCGGCCCGCTGCGAATGCGGCCACACGGCCCGCGTGGACGTGCTGACCAGAAAGCCGGTCACCGCCACCGAAGCGGAACTGGCCCGCAACTCCCGCGCGACCAGCGCCAAGCTGCGCGCGGCCCAGCGACTGGCGGAAGGCCAGGCCCCGCGCCCCCGGCGGCGCAACAAGTACGCCCCCGAAGACCGCGATGAAGAGGAAGGGGGCGCGTCATGAGCCAGGGCGTGGGAAGCTGGGTACTGGCCATGATCCTGTCGGTGCTGACCAGCCTGGTGCTGGGTCTGTCGCTGGTGTGGCTGAACATCGAACGCATGGACATGGCCTACACCTTGCGCAAGTTGCAGGGCGAACTGGACGGAAGGGCGGCCCTGACCGCCAAGCTGGAAGTGGAGCGGGACCGGCTGATGTCTCCGTATGAATTGGGAAGGAAGGCGGAGGCCATGGGCATGCGGGGGGCACGCCCCGGCCAGATCCGCCGCATCGAGGAGGCGGGGCGCTAGCGCCCCGGAACGTCATGCTGCGAGCAGACAGGAAGTCACGCATACTCGGCAGGCCCGCGCCGCGCACCGCACGCGACGCGCGTCCCTCTTTCGAGGCGCGCGCCCCCCGTGCCGCACGCGCCCTGCGCAACAAGAAGGCCCCCGGTTCGTCGTTCGCAGGCGGGCCGCGCTTCAATCCCTTTGCCCGCTACGGCGAGGCGGACTGGAGCAAGGTGCGCCTGTACGGCGTGGGCTGCGTGTTCGCGCTGCTGTGGGTGCTGTTGTGGTCGCGCGCCTGGTACGTGCAGGTGTACGACGGCGACCGGCTGGCCGGTCTTGCCCGCCGCCAGCACATGGCGGCGGAGACCGTGTCCGGCAGGCGCGGGGCCATCCTTGACCGCAACGGGCAGATTCTGGCCCGCAGTGTCGAGGTGCGCTCCGTCTACGTTCGCCCCGGCGAGATCCACGACGTGGATGCCACGGTCAATGCCCTGGTCACGGCGCTGGAAGCCCCGGCCAAACAGGTGCGCGAGGCCGTGGCCTCCAAGCGCGGTTTTGCGTGGGTGGCCCGCAAGGTGGACGACCAGGCCGCCGAAAACGTGCGCAAGGCCGGGCTGCCCGGCGTGTACCTGAGCAGCGAGTACGAACGCATTTATCCGTTCAAGCAGATGGCCGGGCAGTTGCTCGGTTTCGTGGGCATGGAGAGCAAGGGCCTTGAAGGCCTGGAACTGACCTTCGAGGATGTGCTGAGCGGCGATTCCGCCCGCAACGTGGTGCAGCGCGATGCCGCCGGGCGTCGGCTGGACATGGATGGCGGCGCTGGCCGCGCGTCCCTGCGTGGCCACGACGTGCATCTGACCATCGATACCCAGGTGCAGTTCTTTGCCGAAGAAGCCTTGGCCCGCTCGGTGGACCAGTTCGACGCCACGTGGGGCGGTTGTCTGGTGGTGGACGTGGATTCGGGCGACATCCTGGCCTGGGCGCAGTACCCGTTCTTCAACCCCAACGCCTATCGCGACTACAAGCCCGAACGCTGGCGCAACCGCCTTGCCGCCGACGCGCTGGAGCCCGGTTCCACGCTGAAGCCGTTTCTGGTGGCCGCCGCCCTTCAGGAGGGCGTGGTCAAGGGCGACACCACGTTCAACTGCGAAAAGGGCCGCTGGAAGACCCGCTACATCACCATCCGCGATACGCACAGCTACGACGTGCTGCCGGTGAACAAGGTGCTGCGCTACTCCAGCAACATCGGCATGGCCAAGATAGGCCTGGAGCTGGGGTCCAAGCGTTACTGGGAATACCTGAACCAGTTGGGCTTCGGCGACCGTACCGGCCTGCCCATCACCGAGAGCAAGGGCATCCTGCGTGATCCGCGCCACTGGTCCGAACCGGACCTGATCACCACCTCCTTCGGCCAGTCCATCGCCGCCACCGGTGTGCAGATGGCCCAGGCCTACCTGACCCTGGCCAACGGCGGTGAACGCAAGCCGCTGCGCCTGGTGGTGGACGACGAAGCCCCGGCCAACTCGGCCAGCCAGAAGGTGTACAACGACAAGACGGTGAAGCAGGTCATCTCCATGCTGCGCGAAGTGGTGGAGGAAGACGGCACCGGCACCCGCGCGCGCATCCCCGGCATCATGGTGGGCGGCAAGACAGGCACCGCGCAGAAGGCTGACGAAACGGGGCGTTACGGTCACGAACGGCTTGCTTCGTTCGTGGGTTTCGCGCCCATCGACAAGCCCAAGTACCTGATTTTGGTCATGGTGGACGAACCCCAGAAAAATTCGTACGGCGGCGTGGTCGCAGCGCCCGTGTTCAAGCACGTGGCCATGCGCACCATGGCCTACCATGGCCTGCTGCCCGATGCGCCCGACCCGGAGGCCCCCACCTACGCCACGCCCCTCGGCAAGACCGGCCCGGTGGAAGTGCGCCGCGAGGTGGCCGAGGCCGTGCGCGAGGCACCTGACGGGGTGCCCAACGTGGTGGGCAAGTCGGTGCGCCGGGCCGTGGAAGTGTTTGCCCGGCAAGGCATGGTGCCCGTGCTCAGGGGCGCCGGGCAGACCGTGATCCGCCAGACCCCGGAACCGGGCACCGAATGGCCCAAGGGGCAGCCCACGGGACAGTGCGTCCTTTGGCTTTCCGAGAATTCCTAGGAGCATCGGCAGATGACCCGTATATCTTTTGATGACCTTCTGGCCCGTGTCCGCCAGAACACGCCGGACATTCGTACCGACTCGCGCAGGGTGGGCCGTGGCGACGTGTTCGTGGCCGTGCCCGGCGTTGCCGCCAACGGCGGCGCGGGCGTGGATGGCGCGGACTTCATTGCCAAGGCATGGGCCGCCGGGGCCGGGGCGGTGGTGTGCCTGCCCGGGCGGGTGGACGCGGCCCTTGCCGATGCGCCCGCAGGCTGCGTGGTGGTCGGGCACGAAGACCCGCGCGCGGCCATCGGCCTGCTGGGTCAGGCCCGCTACGGCACCGATGCGCTGCCCTTCCCGGTGGTGGCCGTTACCGGCACCAACGGCAAGACCACCATCACCTATCTGCTGGAACACGTATTTTCCGCGCTGGGGCGCCGGGCAGGCGTGCTGGGCACCGTCAGCTACCGTTGGCCGGGGTTCGTCATGGACGCCCCCCTGACCACCCCCGACTGCATCGAGACCCACGCCATGCTGGCCCGCATGCGCGACGCCGGGGTGGACGTGGCGCTGATGGAGGTCTCGTCGCACGCGCTGGACCAGCGCCGGGCGGCGGGCATTCGCTTTGCCGGGGCCATCCTGACCAACCTGACGCAGGACCATCTGGACTACCACGGCGACATGGAACACTACTATGCCGCCAAGGCCCGCCTGTTCACCGAACTGCCCGACGCGGACAAGGCCTGCGCCGTCAATGCCGACGACGCCTGGGGCCGCCGCCTGCTGGGCGAGGTGCCGCACGCCATCGGCTTCGGGCTCAATGCGGCCAATGCCGTTCCGGGCCGCAGGTACCTGCACGGCGAAATGGTCCACAACGCCACCTCGGGCCTCACGCTGCGCATGACCCATGAAGGGCGGCAGTGGGAACTTTCCTCGCACCTCGTCGGCGCGCACAACGCCTCCAACCTGCTGGCCGTGCAGGCCGTGTGCCTGGGCATGGGGCTTGCCCCGGAAGACCTGGCCAGCCTGGCCGACTTCACCGGCGTGCCGGGGCGGCTGGAGCGCATCGTGAACCCGCGGGGGCTGGACATTTTCGTTGATTACGCACATACCCCCGACGCGCTGGAAAACGTGCTGCGCGCGCTGCGTGCGGTGGGCTTTTCGCGCATCGTTACCGTGTTCGGCTGCGGCGGCAACCGCGACCGCACCAAGCGCCCGTTGATGGGGCAGGCGGTGGCGCGTCATGCCGACGTGGCCGTGCTCACGTCCGACAATCCCCGTCACGAAGACCCAGAGGCCATCATGGCCGACGTGCTGCCCGGCCTTGCCGACGCGCGCGAGGTGGTCAGCGACCCCGACCGGGCACGGGCCATCGGCAAGGCCCTTGCGCTGCTGCGGCCCGGCGACGTGCTGCTGGTGGCGGGCAAGGGGCATGAAAGTTACCAGCAGATCGGCGACCGCAAGGTGCCGTACAGCGACCAGCAGGTCATTCGGGAGATATTGGGGTGCAACTGATGTCCATCGCCGCGTGCCACACCGCGCGGGTCCGCGCCGTACCCGGCGGGTCCGGTTCCTCCGCGCACACCGGGTCGTTCCCGTGCGCGGCCGCTGGCGCACGCACCGCCAGTCAGCCGGAAACTTGCCAGGCCGACCACACCACCGGGGGGCGCCATGCTGTATAACCTGCTGTACCCCCTCAGTTCCGAATTCACGGTCCTCAACGTCTTCCGCTACATCACCTTCCGCTCCGTGTGGGCGCTGCTGACGGCGCTGCTGCTGTCCATCCTCATGGGGCCGCGCTTCATCGAGTGGCTGCGGCGCGTCAAGTGCGGGCAGCACATCCACGAGGACGTCACCTGCCACATGCAGAAGGCGGGCACCCCCACCATGGGCGGCCTGCTCATCGCCTTCTGCCTGACGTGCAGCGTGCTGCTGTGGGCCGACCTGACCAACAAGTACGTCTGGCTGACCATGCTCATCTTCCTGGGGTTCGGGCTGGTCGGGTTTCTGGACGACTACATCAAGATCCGCCGCCGCAACAACAAGGGGCTGTCCGCCCGCGCCAAGTTTCTGGGGCAGGTGGTGGTGGCGGCCGTGGCCATGTACCTGCTGGTCAGCGAGCCGGTGTACTCCACCCGGTTGGCCTTTCCGTTCTTCAAGGGCCTCGCGCCCGACCTCGGCTGGCTGTACATCCCCTTCGCGGTGACGGTGATGGTGGGTTCTTCCAACGGGGTGAACCTTACCGACGGACTGGACGGCCTGGCCATCGGCCCCACCATCATCGCGGGCATGGTCTTTGCCGTGTTCATCTACGTGGCGGGCAACGTGCAGATGGCCACCTACCTGCAAGTGCCCAACATGCCGGGCGTGGGTGAGGTTACCGTGTTCTGCGGCGCGCTGGTGGGCGCGAGCCTGGGCTTTCTGTGGTTCAACGCCTACCCGGCCCAGGTGTTCATGGGCGATGTGGGCTCGCTGGCCCTTGGCGGCGCGCTGGGTTTTCTGGCCGTGCTGTGCAAGCAGGAACTGCTGCTGCTCATCGTGGGCGGGCTGTTCGTGGTGGAGACCCTGTCGGTGATCCTGCAGGTGGGCTACTTCAAGTTCACCGGGGGCAAGCGCATCTTCCGCATGGCCCCGCTGCATCATCACTTCGAATTGCAGGGCATTCCCGAGTCGAAGATCATCATCAGGTTCTGGATCATGTCGGCGCTGCTAGGATTGATGGCGCTGTCGGTCCTGAAGCTGCGTTAGGACAAGGATACGGCAATGACCTGCGACAAGCACACGGCGCGGACCATCGGCAAGGGCGACCTTGTGGTGGTCGTGGGCGCGGGCCGCTCCGGCATGGCTGCCGCGCGGTTGCTGCACCGCATGGGGGCGCGCGTGCGCCTGCTGGAACGCAACGCCGACGGGGTGCCGGCCGACTTCCTGCGCTGGGCCGCCGAAGCCGGTGTGGAAATTGCCACCGGCGACCATTCGCCCGCCCAGTTTGCGGGTGCGCGGGCCGTGGTGCCCAGCCCCGGCATGGCCGTGGCAAAGCTGCGCCCGCTGTTGCCGCAGGGGCCGGGCGCGCCCGAGGTGCTGGCCGAAATGGAGCTTGCCTGGCGGCAACTGGACGGCGAGCCGGTGCTGGCCGTCACCGGAACCAGCGGCAAGACCACCACGGTTTCGCTGTGCGCCGCCATGCTGCGGGCGCAGGGCCTTGCCGTGTTCCTGGGCGGCAACATCGGCACTCCCCTCAGCGAGTACGTGTTGTCCGTAGCGCATGGCGGGGCAGAAGGGCAGGGCAGGGCCGACGCACTGGTCATAGAGATTTCCAGCTTCCAGTTGCAGGCCTGCACCACCTTTCGTCCTCGCGTGGCCATGCTGCTGAACATCAGCGAGAACCACCTCGACTACCACGCCGACATGGCGGAATACATCGCCGCCAAGTTCCGGCTGTTCCGTTGCATGGAAGAAGGCGACCTGGCCATTTTCGGCGAAGGGCTGCGCGACCTGGTGGCCGCGCGCGAACCCAGGGCGCGCACGCTGTTCTTCAACGCGGCATCCAGGCGCTTTCCGCACACCCGCCTGCTGGGCGGGCACAACCAGGCCAACATCGAGGCCGCATGGCAGGCCTGCCGCGAGTTCGGGGTGACCCCGGAGGCGGCGGAAAAGGCCGTGGCCGACTTTGCCCCGCTGGAGCACCGGCTGGAGGCCGTGGCCGAGCGCAACGGCGTGCTGTGGGTGAACGATTCCAAGTGCACCACGGTGGAGGCTCTGCGCGTGGCCCTGCTAGCCTTTGACAGGCCGGTGGTGCTGATGGTGGGCGGCAAGTTCAAGGGCGGCGACCTTGCGTCCCTGCTGCCGCTCATGCTCGGGCGAGTGCGGGCAGTGGTGGGCTTTGGCGCCAGCCGCGAATATTTCAAGGGGGCCTGGATGGGGCAGGGTGAGTTTTCCATGTCCTGGCATCCTGCCCTGGAACCCGCCGTGGCCGAGGCCGCCGAGGTTGCCCGACCGGGCGATGCGGTGGTGATGGCCCCGGCCACCTCCAGTTTCGACCTCTTTGCCAACTACAAGGAGCGCGGCCACGCTTTTCGCCGCGCGGTGGAGGCCCTGCCATGAGGTTCGGCGCGAACGCGGACGCCCACCCCTCTGCCGCACTGGCGGACCTGCGCCACGGCGGCAGCTTTGGCGGCATCGCCCACGGCGACCACGGCCAGCAGAACGGCGTGGACTGGTGGCTGTTCGCCATCGCCCTGACCCTGCTGGGCATCGGCCTGCTGATGGTGCTGTCCGCCAGCGGCATCGTGGCCGAGCGCTTCAACGCGGACAAGTACTACTTCTTCAAGCGCCAGCTGCTCTTTGCCTGCGTGGGCGGCGTCTCCATGTTCACCGCTGCGGTGGTGCCCCGCAACATACTGTACAAATTGCAGTACCCCATTCTGTTCGGGGTGCTGGTCATGCTCATCCTGGTGCTGACCCCGCTGGGCAACAAGGTCAACGGCGCGCGTCGGTGGATACAGGTGGGGCCGGTGGCCGTGCAGCCCATGGAATTCACCAAGATCGCGCTGGCCTTGTACCTGGCCTATTTCATGAGCACCAAGCAGGATATCATCAAGACCTTCAGCCGGGGGGTCATACCGCCGTTCGCCGTGACCGGGGTGTTTTGCGCGCTGCTGCTGCGCCAGCCCGACTTCGGCGGGGCGGCGGTGCTGGCCATGATCCTGTTCTTCATGTGCCTGGTTGGCGGCACGCGGTTCTTCTATCTGGCCGTATCCGGGGCGGCGGCCGTGGCGGGCGCCATCATGCTGGTGGTGCATTCGCCGTACCGCTTCCGCCGGTTCACCGCCTTTCTCGACCCCTTCGCCGATGCGCAGGATTCCGGCTACCAGTTGGTGCAATCGCTGTTCGCGCTGGGGTCGGGCGGCATCACCGGCGTGGGCATCGGCGCCAGCCGCCAGAAGCTGTTCTACCTGCCGGAAGCGCACAACGACTTCATCATCGCCGTGCTGGGCGAGGAACTGGGGTTCATCGGCATGTCGCTGGTCTTCGTGCTGATGGGCATGCTGTTCTGGCGGAGCTTTCGCATCGCCGCCCGCCAGGACGACCTGCGCGACAGGTTCACCGCCTTCGGCGTAACCCTGGTGCTGCTGCTGGGCGCCGTGCTGAACATGGCGGTGGTCATGGGCGTGGCGCCTCCCAAGGGCGTGCCCATGCCCTTCCTGAGCTATGGGGGCAGCAGCCTGCTGACCACCCTGACCTGCGTGGGGCTGTTGCTGAACTATTCGCGAACGGCACGCTGACGGCGTGCCTTCGCACGTTTTCGCCACCGTTCCGGAAACCGGAGGAAACACCATGCGTCGCGTCATCCTCACCACTGGCGGAACCGGGGGGCACATCTTCCCGGCGCTTGCCGTGGCCGAGGAGATCACCCGCCGGTACCCCAAGGCCCGCATCCTGTTCCTGGGGGGGCAATACGGGCCGGAAGCCGACCTTGCGGCCCGAGCCGGGCTCGAGTATGTGGGCCTGCCGGTACGCGGGGTGATGGGGCGCGGCCTGCGTGCGCTGGCCGCCGCCGGGGCCATGGGCCTTGGCGTGTGGCGTGCGGTTTCCGTGGTGCGCCGGTTCGACCCGGACATCGCCGTGGGCTTCGGCGGTTACGCCGCCTTTGCCGGGGTGCTGGCCGCCCGGCTGTGCGGCAGGCCCGCCGCCATCCACGAGCAGAACGCCATCCCCGGACTGACCAACCGCCTGTTGGGCCATGTGGTGCAGCGGGTGTTCCTGTCCCTGCCGGACACGGCGGGGGTGTTCCCCGCGCGGCGCAGCGTGACCACCGGCAACCCGGTGCGCGCGGCCATCGTTGCTGCCGGGGCGGCTGCTGCAGCTGCCGTGACGGCGGGGGGCGCCGCCCCGCGTTCCGTCCATTCGCGCCGTCTGCTGGTCATGGGCGGCAGCCTTGGCGCCCGCGCCATCAACGAGGCAGTGGTGGCTGCACTGCCTGCCCTGCGCGATGCCGGGGTGGAGTTGTGGCACCAGACCGGCACCAGCGATTGGGAACGGGTGCGCACGGGCTACAAGCAGGCCGGAATTTCCGAGGCCCGCGTCGAGGCCTTCATCGACGACGTGGCCAGCGCCTACACCTGGGCGGACCTTGTGCTGTGCCGCGCCGGGGCCACCTCCGTGGCCGAACTGGCTGTGGCGGGCAAGCCTTCGGTGCTGGTGCCGTTTCCGTTTGCCACCCACAACCACCAGTTGCACAACGCCCGGCACGTTGCCGACGCAGGCGCGGCACTGGTGGTGGAGCAGAAGGACGTCACGCCCGGTGCGGACGGCAAGCCCGCAGTGGCGCTGGACCACGTGCTGGTCGAGCTTCTGGCTGACCGCCAGCGGCTGGCCGACATGAGCCACGCCGCGCGCGCCATGGGCAGGCCGCAGGCCGCAGCCGCCGTGGTGGACGGCATGGAAGCCATCCTCGCGGGGCGTGGGAAGTAAGTTGGAGTTTTTTGTGTGACTCCGGCGGGCAAGGGGCTTCGCCCCCTGCACCCCCGTTATGAAAAAGTATTTTGTTTGGTGCGCACCGCGCATCAGTGATGCAGCAGAGAATAACGTAAGACAGCCCCACTGAAATGGGGGTGCAGGGGGCGAAGCCCCTTGCCCGCCGGAGGCGTAAAAAAACGCTTACCTCGCCAAAGGCTGATTTAAAAACCCCAATCAGAAAAAATCTATGAATAACAACAAGATCAAGAAAATACACATGGTCGGCATCGGCGGTTCCGGCATGAGCGGCATTGCCGAGGTGCTGTTGAACCTGGGCTACGAGGTGCGCGGCTCGGACATGTCCGACGGCACGGTGGTGCGCCGTTTGCGCAAGCTGGGGGCCGAAATCTACATCGGCCACGGCGAGGGCAACCTGACGGACGCCCAGGTGCTGGTGAAGTCCACGGCCATTGGCGACGAGAACCCCGAGGTGGCGGCGGCGCGCAGGCGCGGCATTCCCATCATTCCGCGCGCCGAGATGCTGGCGGAACTGATGCGCCTGCGCACGGGCATCGCCATCGCAGGCACGCACGGCAAGACCACCACCACCTCGCTGGCGGCGGCCATCTTCGACGAGGCGGGCACCGACCCCACAGTGATCATCGGCGGGCGGCTGAATGCCTACGGCGCCAACGCGCGGCTGGGCGACGGGGCCTACCTCATTGCAGAGGCGGACGAATCGGACGGCTCGTTCCTGTGCCTGTTCCCCATCGTCACCGTGGTCACCAACGTGGACATGGACCACATGGACCACTACCCCTCGCAGCAGGCCATCGACGATGCCTTCGTGGATTTCATGAACAAGGTGCCGTTCTACGGCATGAACGTGGTCTGCGGCGACGACCCCGGCGTGCGGCGCCTGCTGCCCCGGGTGAAGCGTCCGGTCATCACCTACGGCTTCGGAGATGGCAACGCCATCCGGGCAGAGGTGCTGGCCTGCGCGGACACCAGCCTGTTCAACGTCATCGTCAACGGCGACGACATCGGTCAGGTGCGCCTCGCCCAGCCGGGCCGCCACAACATCCTGAATGCCCTGGCCGCCATCGGCGTGGCGCTGGAATGCGACATCGCGCCCGGAAAGATCGTGGCGGGCCTGGCCAAGTTCGGCGGGGTGGGGCGGCGCTTCGAGCGCAAGGGCGAGCGCGACGGCGTGCTGGTGGTGGACGACTACGGGCACCACCCGGCGGAAATCGCGGCTACCCTGGCCACGGCGCGCCAGTGCTTTCCGCACCGGCGGCTGGTGGTGGTGTTCCAGCCGCACCGGTTCAGCCGCACGCAGGCCCTGTTCGGCGAATTCTGCAAGGTGTTCGACGGCGTGGACAAGCTGCTGCTGACGGAAATCTACCCCGCGTCGGAAAAGCCCATCCCCGGCGTGAGCGGGCAAAGCCTTGCCCAGGGCATCCGCCAGGTATCCAAGACCGACGTGACCTATCATCAGGATTTTGATTCCGTGCTGGCGGCATTGCCCGAAGTGCTGCAACCCGGCGACCTCTTGCTGACGCTGGGCGCGGGCAACGTGACCACCATCGGCCCCCGTTACCTGGAAAGGGAATAGCATGCTCACGGTTCTCGACGGCCCCGTGCTTGCGCACCGCACCACGCTCCGCCTTGGCGGCAGGGCGCTGGCAGAGGTGCGCGCGGCCGGGCCGCGTGAACTGGACGAACTGCCCGGAACGCTGGCCCGCCTGGGCGGTGAGCCGCGCATGCTGGGCTGCGGCAGCAACATCCTTGCCGACGACGGCGAACTGCCCGTGGTGGTGGTGGCGCTGGATGGCGGCGGCCCCTTCGACACCGCGCCGGAAGTGACCGGCGAGACGGAGGACGGTCGCGTGCTGGTGCGCGTGGGCGCGGCGCAGCGGCTGCCGCGCCTGGTATCGCGCCTGGCCGCGTGGGGCCTGTGCGGCATGGAAGGTCTGGCTGGCATTCCCGGCGGGGTGGGCGGCGCGGTGGCCATGAATGCCGGGTCCTACGGGTGCGAATGCGGCGCCGCGCTGCATTCCGTATCCGTGTTTTCCCCCCTGCTGGGCCATGTGACCCTGGGGCGCGACAGGTTCCGGTACGGGTATCGGCATTTCGAGGTGCTGGACGAGGCTAGCGCGCCGCTGGGCGGCTGGTACCTGGTCACCGGGGCCACCTTTGCCCTGACGCGGTGCGACAGTGCCGTGGTGCATGCCGCCATGCGCGGCAATTACCTGAAGAAGAAAGCGACGCAGCCGGTGCTGTCACACAGTGCGGGTTGTGTATTCCGCAATCCGTCACCGCACAATCCGGCGGGCAAGCTGCTGGACGCAGCAGGGCTTAAGGGATACCGCATTGGTGGCATGGCATTTTCGATGGTGCATGCCAATTTCATGGTTAACGAAGGCCACGGCACTACAAAAGAGGCTTTCAGTTTATTGCAGTTTGCAAAAGTTGCCGTGAGTGAACGTTTTGATGTTGACCTTGAACTTGAAGTGAAGGTCTGGTCATGGCGATAGCGTTATCGCGCGGAAAGAAAGGCGCGAAGAATGCGTACAGCAGAAAAAGCGTGAAGCCGCAGAAGGCCACGCTGAATTCCGGCAACGGGATGCTGTCGTTCGCCAGATGGTTCTTCACCATGGTCTTGTCCGTCTCTTTGCTTGTCGGCATAAGCGTAGGTTTGTTGTACATCTACAGGTATGCGACAAGGTCTGAATATTTTGCAGTCAAAACTATTGAAGTCTCGGGCAATTTGAGGTTAAGACAGGAGGAAATCCTGGGGTTGGCGGGCATTGCCCCCGGCGCGAACAGTCTTGCGGTGAACATCGCGGATATGGAGTCGGGGCTGCTGCGCAACCCGTGGATTACGGAAGTATCCGTAAAAAGGTTGCTTCCTGACGGATTTGCGATAAAAGTCGCTGAACGGGAACCGAAGTTCTGGGTACAGCGCGGCGCAGAGCTGCTCTACGCCGACGAACACGGCAACATTATCGCCCCGGTGGGGGCGGGCCGGTTCACCTCGCTGCCCACGCTGGAAGTTGAAGCAGGGGCCGAGGAAGCGCTGGAGCGACTGCCCGAGATAACCGGCGACCTGAAGCGGGCAAGGCTGCCCGTGGATATCGCCCTGGTTTCGTGGGTGCGCCTGAGCCCCGGCAAGGGCGTGGAGCTGTATCTGGAAAACAGCGACCTGCGGCTCAGCGTTGCGCTGGAAGACTGGCGCGGCAACCTCGACAGGCTGGGTAAGGTGCTCGACGACCTTGCCCGTCGGGGTGAACTGAAGCAGGTGCGCGAGGTGAAGGCGGGGGGCGTCAACGTCTGGGTACAGAAGGACGCCGCCCTCGGCGGCTGACCCGGCAGTGCGAAACCGCACGGGCAGCCCCCATGGCACCCGTTCGGCATCGCGTAAACAGGAGTAGCAGATGCCCAAGTCGGATCTGATTGTCGGCCTTGATATCGGTACCACCAAAATCTGCGCGGTCGTGGGTGAAGCCACGCCCGACGGAGTCGATATCGTCGGCATCGGCACCAGTCCCTCCACCGGCCTGCGCAAGGGCGTGGTGGTCAACATCGAGCAGACCGTCCAGTCCATCAAGAAAGCTCTCGAAGAAGCCGAGCTGATGGCTGGCTGCGAAATCCGTTCGGTCTATGCGGGTATCGCGGGCAGCCACATCAAGGGCTTCAACAGTCATGGCGTCATCGCCGTAAAAGGCGGCGAGGTGGGCCCCAAAGACGTCGAACGCGCGCTGGACGCGGCGAAAGCCGTGGCCATTCCGCTGGACCGCGAGGTCATCCACATCCTTCCGCAGGAATACATCGTGGACGACCAGCGCGGCATTGCCGATCCCCTCGGCATGGCGGGCGTGCGGCTGGAGGTCAAGGTGCACATCGTGACGGGCGCCGTGACGTCCGCCCAGAACATCGTGCGTTCCTGCCACAGGAGCGGGCTCGACGTGTCGGACATCGTGCTCGAGGCGCTGGCCTCCAGCAAGGCCGTGCTGACCGAGGAAGAGAGGGAGATTGGCGTCGCCCTCGTCGACCTTGGCGGCGGCACCACCGACATCGCCGTGTTCTCCAACGATTCCATCAAGCACACGGGCGTGCTTGCGCTGGGCGGACAGAACCTGACCAACGACATCGCGTTCGGGTTGCGCACCCCCATGGTTTCGGCCGAAAAGATCAAGGTCAAGTATGGCTGCGCCATGGCCGACCTTGTGCGCAACGACGACCTCATCGAGGTGCCGAGCGTGGGCGGGCGCGATCCGCGCCGCCTGTCGCGCCAGGTGCTTGCCGAAATCTGCGAACCCCGCATGGAGGAGATCCTGTCGCTGGTGGATCAGGAACTCGTCCGCTCCGGCTTCAAGAACATGATCGGAGCGGGCGTGGTGCTGACCGGCGGGACGGCCCTCATCGACGGGTGCCAGGAGCTTGGCGAGCAGATTTTCAACATGCCTACCCGCATCGGCTACCCCCGGAATGTGGGCGGGCTGCGTGACGTGGTGAACAGCCCGAAGTTCGCCACCGCCGTGGGGCTTTTGCGCTACGGCGCGGAAAAGGAGGGCCTTGAACTCAAGTTCCGCATCCGCGACGGAAACGTGTTCAACCGCGTGCTGTCGCGCATGCGCAAATGGTTCTCCGACATCTCGTAAACCGCGGGTCCAACGGAATCAGCCAGTCGGACAAGGAGAGGCGTATGGAATTTCACGAGATCGATGCCGAAAGCACTGCGAAGATAAAGGTCATCGGCGTCGGCGGCGGTGGCGGCAACGCTGTCCAGAACATGATATCCTCTGCGCTGAAGGGCGTTACCTTCATCGCGGCGAACACCGATATCCAGGCCCTCAGCCGGTCTTCCGCCGAACTCAAGATCCAGCTCGGCGACAAGCTGACCAAGGGCCTTGGCGCGGGCGCCAACCCCGGCATCGGCCGCGATGCCGCCCTTGAAAGCATGAGCGCCATCAAGGATGCCATCGGCGAGGCCGACATGGTCTTCGTTACCGCAGGCATGGGCGGCGGCACCGGTACCGGCGCGGCCCCCGTCATCGCGCAGGCCGCCAAGGAAATGGGCGCGCTGACCGTGGGCGTGGTCACCAAGCCGTTCTTTTTCGAAGGCAAGAAGCGCCTGGAAGCCGCGGAACAGGGCATTTCCGAATTCCGCGAGCATGTGGACAGCCTGATCACCATCCCCAACGACCGCCTGCTTTCCCTGGCCCCCAAGAAGGCCACCTTCGTGGAAATGCTGAAGAAGGCGGATGAAGTGCTGTACTTCGCGGTGAAGGGCATTTCCGACCTGATCATGGTGCCCGGCCTCATCAACCTCGACTTCGCGGACGTGAAGGCGGTGATGGGCGAATCGGGTCTGGCCATGATGGGCGCGGGCATCGCACGCGGCGAATCGCGCGCCCGCGAGGCCGCCATGAAGGCCATCACCAGCCCGCTGCTGGAAGACGTGTCCATCGACGGCGCGCGCGGCGTGCTCATGAACATCACCTGCGGCCCCGACCTGACCATTGATGAAGTCAGCGAAGCCGCCGGGATCATCCAGGAAGCCGCACACGAAGACGCGCGCATCTTCTTCGGCACCGTGTTCGACGACACGGCGGGCGAGGAAATGCGCATCACCGTCATTGCCACCGGCATCGACGCGGACATGGTGGGCATTGAAGGCGCCGGCAAGTCGGGCACCGTCACCCCGTTCCGCAAGGGCGGGTCCATGGGGCAGGCCCAGCCCGCACCCCGTTCCGCCGCGCAGCCGCGTGCCGAGCAGGTGCAGCAGGCCAAGCCCGCTCCCCAGTCCATGCAGCCGCGCGGCATGGGCGGCTTCTCTGACGACGACCGCAACATTCCCGCCTACCTGCGCAAGCAGGGCCAGGCGCAGCCCACGGTGAACCGTGCCAATACCCACGCCCCCGGCGAAGAAGACTTCATCTTCGACGAGGACGAGTTCGAGATTCCGTCCTTCATCCGCAAGCAGGCGGACTAGCGGGCGGAAGTCCTGGCCGCTTTCCGCCCCGCCCGCGAGGCAGGGGGGATGCGGTTACCGGCCCTGCGGAACCGGCGTGCAACCGGGGGGGTACACCGCAGGCACCGGATTCCTACGCGCCACGCGCGCACGATAGACCCCGCGCTCGGGACGAAGAAGACGCCTCTCCATCCCGGCACGGTTTACGGGAGGGCCGCCCCCAAAAGGGGTGGCCTTTTCTCGTTGCGGGGCTGGATTTTTCCGTGGCAGTGGTTACGCTATATGCCGTGCGTGACTGCACGCATGCCCGCATGCCTGCCGGAAGATGACGGAGAGAGCCCCCACGTGCGCGTGCACGACACGGTGGCTTCGGGTGGGTGTGGTACGTCCGGCATGCCGCTGGCCTTGTCCGCCAGCCCCGTCCGCAGTCGTGTCCGGCGAACGGCTTAATGAATGCGCATATGCGGTCCGCAAAGGAGACAACCATGCTTCCGCAACGTCTTTCCGGGGTGCGTCGTACCCCCTTTGCAACATCGGTTTCGTTGGTCATTCCACTGTTGTTGGGGGTGCTGCTTGCGGCCTGCGCCCCGCTTACGCGCGGCCTGAGCGGCAACGCCGTGGTGTCGTCGTCGCGCCCGCCGGTGGTGGTGCGTCCGGCATCTGGGTTCGACCTGCTGGGCAGCGGTACCGCATCGCCCTTGCTGGATACCGAGTTGGGGCTGCGTCATGCCGACGTGGGCTGGGCCTTTTACGCCGATGCCACGCGCGAACGGCAACTTGCCGTCTTGCTGAGCGAAACGCCCACAGGCTGGCAGTGGGAACTGGACGTTTCCAGTCCCTGGCGCGAGGTGCGGCGCGACGTGTACGCCGTCGGCCCCGCGCGCTTTGCCGGTGCAACTTTTCTGATGCCCGCCCCTGCCGACCCGTTCGCCTCCATGTTGCCCGCGCCGCCCAGACTGGCGCCCGACGAGGGCGAGTGGCGCTGGCTGGTGCGGCGCTACACGCAACTGTTCGACTTCCGGGCGGTGAAGCTGGTGGTGGAATACCGCGAGCCCGTACCCGCCGGGGTGGGGGAACAACTGGCCGACGCGCTCGATGCCGGGCAATTGCCTGCCGGGCGTGCGGCGGCACTGCTGGGCGAGTTCGAGGCGCGGTCCCGCGCGGCCTTCACGGTGTTGGCCTACCCCGAGGGCGGTCTGCCTGCGGAGAACTTCGCGCATGATGCCAGCAGGGTGCAGGTGCGCAACCTGGGGGGCATGGCCGGGCGCATGGAGCCCATTCGCAACCTGCCGAGCGACGACAGGTAACGGGCAGGGCAGTGGCGGTCGGGCGCGGCCCCTGCCCCGGACATGCGCCACGCGATCTCGTGGCGGCCCTGTGCGCTCATGATTCCTCTGGCCCGCGCGCCTCGCGTGCACGCGCAACCGTCAGGTGACCCATGCCCAAGCTGATAGTCCTTGCCCTTGTCCTGCTGCTGGTCGGCTTCGTCTACGCGTTCATGTACCGCAACCCGGTTCGCAGGGGCCTTGCAGGGGACATGCTGGCATCGTCGGCGCGCCCAGTGCTGCTGGTGCGCCCGGCGCCCGGGCTGGCGCCCGCAGGGGCGGGCGTGGCGGACATAGCGCCGGATACGGCCAGCGCCACCGGCTCGGCCAGGGTGTATTATGCCCTGCATGCCAGCCCCACGCCCGGCGGGGGCGGCGGCACCCCGGTTCGCCTGGCAGCCCTGCTGGCGGAAGCTTCCAGCGAATACCGCTGGCCGCTGGACGTGGCGCCGGGGCCCGGCGTGGTGCTGGCCGAGGTGCGTGCCGCCACCGGCCAACTGGCGGGCATGACCATGCACGCCGCCACCTTCGCGTTGCCGCCGGACAGGGACGTGCTGGCCCCGGCCTTCGCCGACGACCCTGCGCCGTGGCGTTCCGGCGCGTTGGTGCGCAGGTTTACCGGACTTGCGGAGATGCGCCACGTGAAGGTGATGGTGGAATACCGCGAGCCACTGGCAAGGATCGGTGATGCGCCCGGAGAGGGTGCGCCCCGCTTCGGCCGCCCGACGGTGCTGGACGATCCGGCGGCGCTGGCGGCCTTCGAGGCGCGGGCGGAACAGGCCTTTCGCCTGGAACGCCCCGATGGCGACTGGACCAGGGGCAAGGACATCGCCCGGCTGGACGCCGCGCCGGAGCAGGTGAAACGCCGCGAAATCACCCGCATGCTCGGCATTCTGGAGCGCGACCGGGGGGACGACCGCTGAGGCGGGTCTTGCGGCGCCCGGAGGGGGGCGCTTTCACTGTTTTCGCGCATCTGCAAGGGCGCCCGTGCCGTGTCGGCAGGGGCGCCCCTTTCATTGTGCATTTTGTTGCGGTCGCCACGCGTGTCGCGCCCGTTCGCACCGTACGCGTGGGCCCGGATTGCTCGGGCCGCGCTCTTCGTCTTGGTTCTGGTGCCTTTTGGTTCTGGTGCCTTGCGGAAAGGGTTGTGGATTCGGCTTGGCTGAACGAAGGCGTTATTCGGCGCGCTTCACGTAGCAGACGATGCGGCCTTCGGCCACAGCCACGCCTGGCGCGGATTCGGAGGCGATGCGCACGAAGATGTTGCCGATGCGGTAGCCCTGCAACCGCACGTCGGCCTCGGCTATCAGATCGGCGAAGGGGGCGGGCCGCAGGAAGTCCACGCGCATGTCCACGGTGGAAACCATGTCGTTGGGGCCGAAGTGGGTCCACAGGGCCACGTTGCCGCAGATGTCCGTCAGGGTGGAGATGACCCCGCCGTGCAGCGCCCCGCGCGACTTGTTGCCCGCGAATTCTTCGCGGAAGGGCAGGCGCAGCCGGGCGTAGCCGGTGCGAACCTCCTCCACCCGGATGCCCAGGTGGCGGTGCCAGTCCACGTGCTGTTCGACAAAGGCGACAAGGTCTTCATGGACGGTGCTCACGGAGCCTCCCTGGGGCGGTTGCAAGAAAAGGGGCGAGGAACATTGCCCCGCCCCTTTGTATATCCGATGTGGGTCGTGCGCGCCACTGGCGGAGGCAATCGCCTCCTTGGACAACTGTCCGATCAGGCCGGACCGGCCTTGCGCCGATTCGTGAAGTCCGCCCGATGCACGAAGTCTGCCCGATGCGCGCAATTCGTCCGGTACGCTCGGTTCGCCCGGTACGCCGGTTAGCCTAGCGCCGTGCGGCCATGGCCTGCAAGCGGGCGATGCGTTCCTCCATGGGAGGGTGGGTGCTGAACAGGCTGGCCATGCTGGCCCCGCTGAACGGGTTCACGATGAACATGTGCGCGGTGGCCTGGCTGCCGTGCTGCATGGGCACCTTTTGCGACCACGCCTGCAACTTGGCCAGGGCACCGGCCAGGTACAGCGGGTTGCCCGCGAGCCTCGCGCCCGTCTCGTCGGCCAGATACTCGCGCGAGCGGGAAATGGCGAACTGGATCAGCGAGGCGGCGATGGGCGCCACGATGGCCATCATGATGGCCACCAGCGGGCTGGTGCCACCCTCTTCGTCGTCGCTGCGGCCAAAGCCGAAGATGGCCGCCCACTGCATCATGTTGGCGACGGACACGATGACCGAGGCGAGCACCCCGGCCACGGTCTGCACCAGGATGTCGCGGTTGGCGATGTGTCCGATCTCGTGGGCCAGCACGCCCTTCAGCTCTTCTGGCGAGAGGATGCGCATGATGCCGTGGGTTACCGCCACCACGCCGTGGGCCGGGTCGCGCCCCGTGGCGAAGGCGTTGGGGGCGTCTTCGGGTATGACGCACACGCGCGGCTTGGGAATGCCCGCGCGGGCGGCAAGTTCCTCTACCATGGTGTGCAGCATGGGGGCGTCCTGGGGGGCAACCTCCTGCGCGCCGTACATGGAAAGGACGATCTTGTCGGAATACCAATAGCTGCCGACGTTCATCACCAGGGCCAGGATCAGTGCGATCATGATGCCCGTCTTGCCGCCCATGGCCCCGCCAAGGACGATGATGATGCCCGAAAGAAGGGCAAGCAGCATGGCGGTCTTGATCTGACTGGTCACGGTCTGTGCTCCTTGCGTAGGGTATGCGCGGGATGGACCGCGCGGTTGGTTGTCGGGCGGATGGGCCGTGCGCGGGCCGGAGGCCGCCACGCCTGAACGGGCCGGGCCGCATGGCCGCGCGGCGCGTCTTTCCGTCTGCCCGCCTGCGCAACTATGTAATATCGCAGCGGGAGATGACAAGGGGGGTGACGCCGCAATGCTGAGGCAGCGGGCCGTGACGGAAGAGGGGGGCGCTTTTGTCGGCGGCAGGGTGGGGCACGGCCTTGTCGGCGTGCTGCGTAACCCCATCGACCCATTGCGGAAGGGGATACGCAGCGCGAAGGTGCGGCAACGGATGTGGCGCATGCGCATCCCGGCACCGCCAAATTCCTTTCGGACGGGGCGCCGGGATGCGTCGCGGATGGTGCGACGCGTGTGTGCGCAACGCAAAAACAGGGGAGGCTCCGGGAAGCCGTGGTCCCCCTAGTGGGTGATCATGCCTGCCCGCAGCATCATGTGGAAGCGGCGGGCCATGGACTGCGGCAGGGGCGAATCCCACATGCCCAATGCCTGCGCAATACCCCAGGCCGCCAGCAGCACCAGCACGCACCCGGCGGCAATGGACCAGGCGGGCAGGCGGCGTTTGCCGGGCAGGCTTACCGACAGGCAGCCGTCCACGGGGCAGGCGCTAATGCATTCCGTGCAGCCCACGCATTCGCCGGAAGATAACCGCTCCAGCCGTTGCACGGGCAGGGCGGCGGGGCAGGCGCGCGAGCAGCGCCCGCAGTCCACGCAGGCTGCCGGGTCGCGCCGCAGCGCCACCGGGGAAAGGCGCGCCAGCAACGACAGCAGCGCGCCGTACGGACACAGCACCCGGCACCAGAAATAGGGCAGCAGCAGCGAACCCACGCCCAGCACGGCGAACACGATCAGCGCGGTGTTGCTGGGCGCCAGAAAGAACTGGAGCATCCGGGTATCGGCCACGAAGTTGTAGGGCGAAAGCAGGAAGCCCTCTATGGATTCCACGTCCATGGACACCACGGATATCCACGCGAACTGCGCCAGCAGCAGGTATTTGGGCAGCGAGAGCAGGCGCGCAACGCGCGGCCCGGTGCGCCGGGCAATGCCAAGCCGCGTGCCCAGCCGGGCCAGCAGCGACGAGACGAAGCCCACGGGGCAGATGTACCCGCAAAAGCCCTTGCGCAGCAGCAGGGCCATAAGCAGCACGCCGATGAAGATGAACAGTCCGGCGGGGTGCACCGGGTCCCACTGGCCGGTGACCAGCAGCCGCTTGAAGGCGATCAGCGCGCTGATGGGCAGAAAGCCTTCCACGGAAGGGGGCTTGGGCACGAAGTCTTCGGTTTCGCCCATGGCCCAGCGCACGTACAGGAAAAAGCGCCATCCGGCGTAGAGCAGGAACAGGGAGTAGGCGGCCTGCACGCCAAGGCGGATGCGGGCGGGGGATGGCAGGCGGAACGGGGAACGCGGCACGGAATGCTCCTTGGGGCTTGGGCTGGCGAAACGGGCCGATGGCCCTTGGTACTGGCGGGATACGGCTGGCCGGGCTGGGGGCGTGCCCGAGCCGGGCCGAGCCGGGCCGAGCCGAGTCGGATCGAGCCGAGTCGGGCTTCATCGGGCAGGGCGGCGGGGTGGCACCCACCCCGCGCGCCGATTTTGCGCCCCAAGTGCGAAACTGTCCGTCGGGCAGGCGACAGTTGCGGCACGGCGGGCGCATGGTGTCCGGCATCTGATGGCGGTGCGTGGCCAGGTGCGGAGCCACGGATGCCCGCAGCCACCGTGGCACGGAGGGGCGGGCATGTCCGTGACATGGGTCACGGTGAAGCATGCGGAGCGTTGCGTCCATGCCCTGACGGCGGCGAAAACCGCCATGCCGGGCAGTGGGGCATATGCCTGCCGGGCCAGGGCGTCATCGCCCTCACCATGCCGCGCAAAGGCGAACGGACGGGATATGCCTTCCCGCCCGTTGCGTGCACCGGCTTTCGAGCCTGTGCCCTTGAAAGATGGCGCGTCTACCCCGCGCGGGTCAGGATGGCCCCGGCAACGATGACGCAGGCTGCCACCGCGCGCCAGCGGGTAAGGGGTTCCTTCAGCACCAGCACGGAGATGGCTGCGGCAAACAGCACGCTTGTTTCGCGCAGGGTGGCAACCAGGGCGATGGGGGCGGATGCCATGGCCCAGATGACGATCCAGTATCCGCCAACGGCCATCAAGCCGCCCGCCGCGCCGCCGCGCCAGTTGGCGCGGATGTCCACCAGCCCTTTCCGACCGCGTCGGGCCAGCAGGATGGCGAACATGATCAGGCCGTCGAACAGGAACAGCCACACGGCGTAGCCATGCGGCGTGGCTCCGGCGCGTGCGCCGATGCCGTCGGTGACGGTGTAGCAGGCGATGAACAGAGCGGTGGCCAGCGCAAAGGCCACCGCGCGCCCGACGGGCAGGCCACGGGCGCGTCCGGCCTGTTCGGCCTGTTCGGCCCGTCCGTCTCGTCCACCCTGCCCACCCTGTAAGGACATCAGGCAGATGCCCCCCGCCAGCACGGCCACGCCCGCACTGGCAGCGGGGGAAAGCCGTTCGCCGAAGGCTGTGGCCATGACCAGGGCCACGATGAGTGGCGCGCTGCCACGGGCTATGGGGTAGACCTGTCCCAGGTCGCCCATGCGGTAGGCCTGGGCCAGGAACAGGTTGTACCCGGTGTGAAATGCCAGCGAAGCGGCCAGCCATGGCCATGCGGCGGGCGGCGGAGGGGCGACGAAAGGCAACACCGCCAGGGCCACGCATGTCTCGGTCAGGGTTACTATGGTAACGGCAAGAAACCTGTCCAGGTCCGCCTTGACCATGGCGTTCCATGCCGCGTGCAGTGCGGCGGCGGAAAGGACGGCGACAAGCACGACCGGTTCCATGGGGACCTTCCTCGCTGATGGAGTGGGGGCGGGATGCGTTGGCGTTGCGTCCGTTCCTACGGCAAACGGGGACGGCGTCAAGCCTGCGGGAAGCGGAAGGATGCAGCGGGCCGGGTACGGCGGGCATGGCGGACATGGCGGGCACGGCGCCCTGGAGCGTGGACCCGGAAAACGCGAAACGGACGGCCGGGGCCGTCCGCTTCCTGCGCGGGCCATGGCCGAGCGTGAACCCGGCGCAGGCCGCATGCCCGTGAGGGCGAAAACCGTGTTCTAGTGGTGGTGCGGATCGTTAGGGGTGGTGCACTTGATGTAGCGCAGCGCGATGGCCACGCCCAGAATACCCGCGATGAACCATGCGAAATCCATGACAGCCTCCTTCTGGTGCCCCGGCGCGGAACGCGCGCGGGTTGTGCGCAATTTCCCAATCCTCAGCTCAAGGTGTAGCGGAAAGAATCAGGAAGTTCAAGGGGCTTGCCGCAGGAGGGGGAGGGCTTGCGCGGGGGGCACGGGCGGTACGCGGCGGACACTGGTGCCCGGTCCTGCCCGGATGCACCGGGCGACGGAAGGTTGCGGAGACGCGGGATGTTCGCCGGGATCAGGCCCGGTGCAGGCCTGCTGCCGCAAAGCCCCGCCGGGCCTCGTCCACGAAGCGGCGCAGCCTGTCCGGGCACTTGCGGCCATCCGGGCCTTCCACGCCGGTGTGCGCGTCCACCCCTGCCGGGCGCACCCGCAGGATGGCCGCGCGCACGTTATCCGGATTCAGCCCCCCGGCAAGAATCACCGGGCGGGGCGAGCGGCGCACCAGTTCTGCGCTCACTGCCCAGTCGTGGGTGCGGCCGGTGGCCCCGTCCGCGCCGGTGGCCGGGTCGTGGGTGTCGGTGATGAAGGCGTCGGTCAGGGGGGCCAGTTCGCGCACGGTGTCCAGCAGTTCCGGCAGGTTGCCATCGGTGCGCACCACCAGGCTCTTGATCAGGAACAGGTCCGGCAAAGCGCGCCGCAGCCGGGCCAGTTCGCTGGCCGCCACCGGGCCGTGCAGTTGCAGGCGGCGCAGCCCCAGCGCGCGGCAGAACGCCGCCGCCTCGGCCCCGTCGGTGATGTAGGTGATGCCCACGGCCAGCAGGGGCGGTGCGGGCAGGCGTTCCACCTCGGCCACCAGCCGGGCGGCCTCGGCTTCCGTCAGGTCTTCCGCGTTCACCGGCAGGCGCAGGGGCAGCCCCATGGCGTGCACCCCGGCCTCGCGCAGGGCCAGCGCCTCGGCCATGTCGTGCACGCCCGCCACCTGGATCAGCCCGGTGCAGGGCGCGCCGCGCTCCAGCCGGGGGATGGCGGAAAGCGCGTCGCCGGTCATGCGGTCACGCCGGGCACCATGCCGCCGTCCCCGCGCGGGCCGCAGTGGGTGATGCGGCCATCGGCCAGGCGCAGCACGTGGCTGATTTCCGGAATCAGGTCGCCCTCGTGGTGGGTGACCAGCACCATCTGCACGCCCGCGCGGGCCAGTTGCCCCAGCAGGGCCAGGAACGCGGCGCGGCTGGCCGGGTCCAGCCCGGAGCACGGCTCGTCCAGCAGCAGCAGGTCCGGCGCGCCCGCCAGGGCGCGGGCCAGCAGCACCCGGCGCAACTGCCCGGTGGACAGGGTGCGGATGCGCTGCCCGGCAAGGCCCGCCGCGCCCAGCATGCGTAGCCAGTGGGCGGCCTCGGCCCGCTGGTCGTCGTCCGGCTCGTCGTACAGGCCGATGGTGCCGGAAAATCCGGTAAGCACCAGTTCCTCGGCGGTCAGGTCGTACCCGTAGGTGGCCTGCAACTGGTCGGACACCAGGGCCACGCGGCGGTGCAGCAGGGGCAGGTCGCGCAGGGATGCCTGTTGCGCCTGTTGCGCCTGTTGTGCCTGTCCGCGCCGGGCCACCCCGCAGGATGCCTCGTCCGCGAACCACACGATGTCGCCGCCCACGGCCACGTTTTCCTCGCCGTGCAGCAGGCGCAGCAGGGTGGACTTGCCCGAGCCGTTGGGGCCGATGACGCACCAGTTTTCGCCGCGCCGGATGGTCCAGTCGATGGCATGCAGCACGTGCACCCGTTCGACGAACACGTCGGCGCGTTCGATGCGGGCCAGCACCGGGGCCAGCGCCACACCGCCGTTCACGCCGGGCATGCCGGGCACGGCAATGTCCTTCGTATCCGGGGTGTCCAGCCCGTCCCCCCCGCACACGCCGGAATCGGAGGGCAGGTTGGCCATGACTTCCGCCAGCGGGCCTTCCGCCATGATGCGCCCCCCCTGCACCAGCAGGGCACGGGTGAGGCAGGCGGGCAACTGGTCGGTGCGGTGGGTGGCGAACAGCACGGTCACCCCCAGCGCGGCGGCATGGTCCACGGCGCCCAGCACGGCGGCGCGGGCCGTGGCGTCCAGCCCTTCGCACACCTCGTCCAGCAGCAGCACGGCGGGCTGGCGCACCAGGGCGCGGGCCACCAGCAGCAAGCGCAGTTGCCCCTGCGACATGGCGGGCACCTTGACGTCCAGCAGGTGGGCGGCGCCCAGGCGGCGGGCAAGGTCGCGCGCGGCGGCGATGCGTTCCGCGCCGGGGTCTTCGTAGAGCAAGGGGGTGTCGTAATAGCCGGTGAGCAGCAGTTCCTCGCCGGTGAGCAGCCAGCCCTGGCGCATGTAGCGCTCCTGCTGGGCTGACGACACGCTGGTGCACAGGGCGCGCCCGGCGAGGGGCGACGTTTCGGGATGTGGCAAGGCGTCGTCGCCCGCGGGCGGGAACCAGGTCACCTGCCCCCCGTCGATCTGGTCGGGCCGGGTGGTGCCGCGCACCACGCGCAGCAGGGTGGACTTGCCCGCGCCATTGCGGCCGAATACGGCCCAGCATTCCCCGGCGCGCAGGGTCCAGCATGCGCCGTCCAGGGCGCGGCGCCCGCCGAAGCTGACGCGGACATCATCCAGCACCGCCAGGGGGGCGGCGCGGTCGGCAGGGGGCGAAGGTGTGGTGGTCATGATGATTGGGGATAATGGGAGAAATGGGGAGTGGTACAGGAAGGGCCGGGAACAACGGCGTGCCGTTTGGCGCGCCCCTAGAAAGGCCGCTGGTGCATCACACCCTTCTGAAACCACACGCTGTGCGTGTAGCCGAAGCGGCGGGCGTATTCTTCCAGCTGGTCGAAGCCCCAGGCCACGGTGGAGGTGCAGTGCGCGTCCGAGCCGAAGGTGATGGGCAGTTCCAGTTCGCGGGCCATTTCCATGATGGTGGGGCAGGGATAGATTTCCTTGCACAGCTTGCGCAGCCCGGCAGAGGATATTTCCATGGCCATGCCCGCCGCGCGCAGGGTGGCGAGGGCATCGCGCACCTGCTGGCGCGATTCCGGGCGCTCCAGCCATTCGTGAAAGGCCTCCACCGCGAATATCTTGATGATGTCCGGGTGGGCGGCGATGTTGAACATGCCCGACGCTCCCATGCGGCGCAGGCTGTCGAAATAGCGGACGAAGGCGTCGTGGGTCTGTTCGGGCGCAAGGTCCTTCCAGTCGTCCACGGTGCAGTCGAAGCCCCAGGTGCCCAGAAAGTGGATGCCCCCGATGATGTAGTCGAAGGGGTAGCGGTGGATGGTTTCCGCCGTGAAGGGTTCCTGCCCCGGCAGCCAGTCCATTTCCAGGCCCAGCAGCACGGTCTTGCCGTCCTGCCGTCCATTGGCCAGGGCGCGTACCTCGTCCACGTAGCGGGGAAAGCCTGCCGTCAGTTTGTCGCGGTAGTCCCTGGGATAGGAATAGGCGAGGGGGCGGGGCGAATGTTCGGAAAAGCCGAAGACTTCCATGCCGCGATCCATGGCGGTGGCGAACATTTCCTCCACGGTGGCCTGCCCGTGGGAATGGCTGGTGTGGGTGTGCAGGTCGACGGTGATCACGGCGGTGTGTCCATGGCCGCCCGGTGCTGGCGGGCGGGTTGGGGTGGGATGCTCCGGGGGGATGAGCCGCCCGAACTGGCCTGACGGACTGGTTGCCCGAACTGGCTTGGTGGACTGGCTTGGCGGACGGGCTGCGCGGGGAGCGCTGGTGGTGATTATTCCTTGGGGCGTTCCATGACCCGCACGAAGGCGTTGCGCACGGCCTCGATGATCTGCTCGTCGCGCACCGGATCACGCAGCACGATGGTGCCGGTCTGGGCGTAGCGCGGGGCCAGGTTGTTCAGCGCCAGCGCGTAGATGTCCTGAATGTCCTTGGGGTCCGGGGTGTACACGGGCGGTTCGCGCAGCACCTGTTCCATGGCCTTGATGACCCGCAGTTCGTTGCGGTTGCGGATGTCGGTCAGGTCGATGTCGCCGATGCGGTACTTTTCGCTTCTGGGCGCCATGGGCAGGCCT